>OHLZ01000209.1_pt1 | contig 35438 bp, 35 predicted proteins | sample 1569211 | NCBI WGS metagenome assembly OHLZ01 (sample SAMEA3879606, study PRJEB24766) | human gut metagenome | biome: human-associated habitat; feature: feces | place: USA | collected 1985/1987
CACAGCTGCCACTTTTTTATTTTTATTACTTTTGGGCATGTTCGCCATACTTACCATAATACTTACCATAGTACTTGCCATAGTACTTATTATCATCCATATCAACCTTGTTAAGAACAACTCCAAGTAACTTGCAGTCTGTCTTTTTTATCTGCTCAAGCCCTTTCTGTGCATATTTATAGCTGACACTGTTAGATGCCATAACATATGCAACACCATCACATTCCTGTGCAACGATTGCACTGTCTATAACACTTCCGATTGGAGGTGTATCTATTATTATGTAATCATACAGATCTCTTAAGACCTTTATAAGTGTCTTGAACACCTTGTTACCAAGAAGCTCTGTAGGATTCGGTGGCACAGGTCCTGAGAATACCACATTAAAGTTCTCAACATTCGTTGCATACATAACTTCCTCAAACTTGTTTATTCCTGATAAAAAGTGAGTAAGCCCCTTAACAGATGTATTAATCTTATATCGTCCAACAAGTACAGATTTTCTTAAATCTGCATCTATGAATATAACCTTCTTGCCTGCTTCTGCCAAAGATACTGCCAGGTTAAAGGACACTGTTGACTTGCCTTCACCCGGTGTTGTGCTTGTAAGCATGATAACTTTTACATCAGAGCCGCATAGCTGTATGTTAGTTCTTAAGTTCTTATATGCTTCGTTAGCTCTGTAATCAAGCTTTCTTAAGCGTTCTATGTTAATCGTCTGCATATCTTTTACACTCCTGTTTACTTGCTTCTTTTCTTCTTTGTCTTTCTAGACTTTTTATTCTTTCCCAGACCATCATCCATCTCTTCTGATATAGGAATAACTGCAAGTGTGCTAAGATCAAAATACTTCTCAACATCTTCAGTAGTTTTAACCGTATCATCTAACATTGACCTGATTATTATAACGGCACATGATAACACTATACCTAACGCTAAACCTATAAGTGTCCATTTCTGTACTGTATCAACTGCCGGTTCTTCTGACATCGAACCTTCTTCGATAACATTAACCTGCTCTATCTTCATGATATCGCATATCTTCTTTGATGAAACCTGCGCCACCTTATCAGCTATATCCTTTGCTCTTTTAGGATCATCACTTGTGACTGTTATCTGAAGTACTCTGGTATCTGATGGTGTATCCACAGATATAGTTGACGCCAGCTCAGAGGCTTTCATGTTAAGCCCAAGCTCTTTAATAACCTGATTCATAACTGGTGCGCTTGTAACAAGTATCTGATAATCTTTTGTAAGCTGTGTTGAGAGCTGTACATCCGACAATGTAGTTGCACTGTCGTTTGCTCTGTTAAGGACATATAGCTTAGTTTCTGATTCATACTTAGGTGTTATAAGAAACTTAGAAACAAGAAAACCTGCAAGTCCGACTATAATACCTGTTGCAATAATCACCAATATCTTTTCCCATAATATTGATAATATATGTCCTATATCAATCTCAACTTCATCATTCTGAACATTATCTTTACCCATTTGCTGCATTCTCCATATCTAATATATATCTTTTTATTATATCGGCCACTCCTGCATCATCATTAGAAGGGGCAATATAGTCTGCATATTTTTTTACCTCAGGATATGCATTTTCCATAACAGCTGATAAGCCAGCTATCTTTAACATCGGTATATCGTTCATGCCATCTCCACATGCTATAAGCTCAGCTTCTGTTATATCAAGCTTTGCAAGCAGCTCCTTCAGCGAATTATCCTTAGCCACACCATATGGAACAACTTCAAGAAAATAATCCTCTGAATAGAAGGCATCTATCACTCCATGATATTTTGAAAGCAATGCCTCCTGTACCGGAATAAGCTTCTCGTGTTTTCCAACTACAAGAAACTTAGACACAGGATAGTTTACATAAGCCTTCAGGTTATCTGTTTTTATGATTGCAGCTGCATTACAGAATGCTTCCTTTAAAACATATTCGTCTGTATCACTCTCTGATACAATCTTTCCATCTGAATAAGTTAATGCATATACGTCGTTAGCTTTCGCAAAATCACATATATCATCTATACACTCTTTTGGCAGTTCATGGCTTACTATAGTCTCTCCTGTCACACAGTCCACTATCTTTCCACCATTATATGCAAGTATATATCCTCCTTTATCAGGAAGCTTTAATTCATCTGCTATAGGTGTTATTCCAAAAAGCGGTCTTCCAGATGCAAGTATAACCTTTACACCAATATCTATCGCTTTATCTACTGCTTCTATATTCTTAGCAGGTAATTTTTTATTATGATCTGTAAGTGTTCCATCAAGATCAAGTGCTATTGCTTTGTACTTCATAACTTCTCCATCATACCGTCTTTATATTTTTACCAATAGAAACTTTAACATATAAATGTATGAATTACAACTTATTAATTAATTCTCATCTGGTCAAAAGCACCTGATATGTCAAGCATACCATAACCAGCTGTTACATTTGGATATTGCTCACTGTTCTGCCTTTTAGCGCCTCTTATCAGGTATGATTTAATCTCCGTATTTCCGATTACCTCCCTGTTTTTATTAGTCACACCCCAGCTTAAAAACAGTGCGGCCGCTCCTGCTGCATGTGCGGCTGCTATACTTGTTCCCGACATTCTTTTATAGCCTTTTACGCCTCCAACACCATATACATCGACACCCGGCGCCACTATATCTGGTTTTACCCTGTTATCAGCTGTATATCCCCTGCTGCTGTTTATATCACTTCCACCAGTATTATGATTATATGCTCCAACTGTTATTACCCTTGCAGCACAGGCTGGCTCTACTAATGTTATATCAACATCAGATTCAAGAAAATACGCATCTGAGGCACTAAGAAACCTAGGCGTTATCCACGCATTAAAATATCCTGGCAGGCTGGTAAGACTATAAACAAGTACTTTCCATACTCCCTCCGCAGGACTTTCAAATCTCATAAATATTATTTCCTGCCCTGCAACACTTTCTGTTATCTGATAATCAACATATATTCTTGAATTCTCAAGTAAAAAGGCATATTCACTGCTCATCCCTATTCTTGCTGGTATACGGGGTATAATCTCGCCCGTTGGCGAGACTATGGATACAGAAAGAACATCCAGGCTTTTTGCCCATATTTCTATAACAAAACCCTTTCCTCTTTTATCTACATTAATCTCCATAGATTTGCTATCTGCTGCTATACCTGCATAACCACTAAAATGTGTTCTGCTTACAGCCTCATTCCCTGCTGGAACAACAACGCATGTATTCGTAAGCTTTGTATATGCATCAAAAACATCTGCAAGTGGTGTTGCTCCTGTTCTTGAACCAGAACCGCTCCCAACACCTGATATTATAACAAGCGGCTTATTTCTTCTCTGTGCATAATTCTTTAGAAATGTTGCTGCAAGCATTATATCGCTTTCCTGAAAAGCTGGCACATCATCTTTTATATAAAAATAATCCCTTAAATATCTTTTGGCACCTTTAAGCTTAACACATACTATATCTGCCTCTGGTGCAACACCTATATAGCCGTCAGTATATGATGAAGCTGCTATCCCCGCCATAAAAGTACCATGTCCGTTAATATCCTGGCTTTTGACGTGGCTATATGGATCTTCTCCGGCTTCATAAGCCCGTATGGCAGTATTTATAGCATCGGCTTCATACACTCTTCCATAGCTTACAAGACTTGAAGCCTCATATTCGACTGTCTGGTCCCATATAGCCAGTATTCTTGTATTGCCAGAGCTGTCCTTAAAGTTATTTCTTAAGTAATCTATTCCTGTATCAATAAAGCCTATGATAACGCCCTGGCCTCTTGCATTAAGAAAAGGCTGGCTTGTTATATTAACTGCACCAGTTTCTTCCATACTTGATATATCAGCACCTAAAACAGCCTGTCTGTCAGACAGCTCCATAAGTCCATATATCTTAGGTATTGTATAGTATCCTAAAGAGCTTATATTTAACTCCCTGTTTTCTGGCAGCCTGCTATGCATTATAATCCACTGTTCATCAACCTGCTGGATGCATACATCAGGATTGTTTTCAAATATTTTACTGACTATCGGAATATTGACAACTATGTAATCATAGATATCCTCATCCATAATCATCTTACTACACTCTGACATATAAAAATAATGTCCTTAAAGATATTCTTCAAGGACATTATATGTTTAATAATAACAAGATATGATTACATACCTGGAAGTGCTTCCTGTCCACGCATCATTATAACAGGTACACCCTTGTTGTTAATATAATCCTCTGTTATAAGCACAGAACCTATATTATCATCCTTAGGTATCTCATACATTATATCCAGCATATACTCTTCAATGATTGAACGCAGGGCTCTTGCTCCTGTTTTCTTCTCCATCGCTTTCTTAGCAATAGCTGAAAGTGCGCTATCATCAAACTCAAGACTTACCTCATCAAGCTCAAGAAGCTTCTGATACTGCTTAAGTATGGCATTCTTAGGCTCTTTCATAATCTTTACAAGCATATCCTCTGTAAGTCCATCAAGCGAGAATACGATAGGAAGTCTTCCTAAAAATTCTGGTATCATTCCAAACTCTCTTAAATCCTCTAACTCAACCTTTGATAATATGTTGCTGTCATTATCATACTTATCCTTAAGGTCTGCATTAAAGCCTATGGATGACTGTTTATTAAGCCTTGCCTTTATTATGCTTTCAAGCTCCGGAAAAGCTCCTCCACATATAAACAATATATTTCTTGTATTAACAGTAACCTGTGGAACCATGGCATTCTTGCTTGTTGCACCTACTGGAACCTCCACATCACTTCCCTCTAAGAGCTTAAGCATTCCCTGCTGTACTGATTCTCCACTTACATCCCTGCTTCTTGTTTCCTTCTTCTTGGCTATCTTATCAATCTCATCTATAAAGATAATGCCTCTTTCAGCCTTTTCAACGTCATTATCTGCCGCAGCTAGAAGCTTCGATACCACGCTTTCTATATCATCACCTATATATCCTGCTTCTGTAAGAGAAGTAGCATCAGTAATAGCAAGTGGCACCTGAAGGAGTCTTGCAAGTGTCTTTACAAGATACGTCTTACCACTACCTGTAGGTCCTATCATAAGCATGTTGGACTTTTCTATCTCTATGTCATCCATGGTATTTGTTGCTACACGCTTATAATGATTGTATACAGCAACTGACATGACCTTCTTGGCATGCTCCTGTCCTATAACATACTCATCAAGCATACGCTTGATTTCATGTGGTGCAGGAAGCTTTTTAAGATCAAGCTTTTCTTCTTTCTTATCTTTATTATTTTCTTTGCTTTCCTCCTTCTTTTTCTTAACCTTCTGCTTATCTGACATATTATTTCCCATCATATTGAAACCACCAAACATCCCCATGTTAGGCATGTTTGGGATTCCTTTCATAAGCTCGTTATAATCTATGTCGTTGTTGTTTATTGCATCAAAGGTCTTTTGCATGCAATCAGGGCAGACATACAATCCACCTGGCATGCTTATCATCTTGCCTGCTTTAGATTCTGTCCTTCTGCATACATAGCATACCTTTTCATATTCATCGTTATTATTATTATTATCACTCATATATTCCTCTATTCCGCATCAGAGGAGTTATCAGCTTTTCTTACCTAATGTAACCTCTGTGCTCTTTAGTACATATTCACTACCCTCAAGATGATAGTAATCAATCTTTACTTTTTCGCCAGCTGCATAGTACTGCAGTGTTGACTGCAGACCTGACATAGTAGTTATAGTCTGGTCATCAAAGCCTACTATAATATCATAAGCTGAAAGTCCTGCCTTCTCTGCTGCTGAACCTGATGCAACTGTTCTTATCATAATACCCTGTGGATATCCATACATAGATGCATATGTGCTTGTAACATCTATTGCTGCGACTCCAAGATATCCTGCATTATCTGATGATACCTTCTGTCTTGTCTGTTTGCTCATAAGTGAACTTATAAGATCCTTTACGTTTGATACTGGTATTGAATATGCCATGCCTTCGACACCATCACTTGATGTCTTGGCAAAATTAATTGCTATAACCTTACCACTTGCGTTAAGAAGTGCTCCACCACTGTTACCAGAATTAATAGCTGCATCTGTCATAATAAGACCTGAAAATGTTACATTGTTAACTGTGATAGATCTGTCTAATGCACTTATAATACCTGTTGTAACTGACTGTCCTTCACCAAGTGCGTTACCTATAGCAACAACCTGCTGACCTATTGTAATTGTATCAGAATCTGCAAGTTCTGCAATAGCTATTTTACTAAGTGTGTCAGAAGGTATATCTGATAAAGACACTGCAACTACTGCTATATCCTGATCAGATTTAGATCCCTTTACTGTTGCATTTACTGACTGATTGTCTATAAATACACATTTAAGATTGGAAACTTTGTCAACAACATGCGCATTAGTTACCATAAGAAGCTCTGTATCATTCTTACCAACTATAATACCTGTTCCGCTTGTTGATGCCTCATACTGCTGCTGTCCACCCCAGTTAAATATTGAAGATGAACTGCTTGTCACTGATGTTGTACCATTGAGTGCAACCATGGCTGGAAGTGCCGCAGATGCTACACTTTCCACATTCATTGCTGATGTTGACAGATTGGTATCTCCTAAGGTATTTAACTGGTCTGTTGTAGTTCCTATATTACTTGAAACAGTCGATATCGTATAGTTTCTGTTATCAGAACCACCAAGATACTTTTTCTCAAGCTTATAAGTTCCATACATAGCTGAACCGGCAACAACACCGAATATAGCTGCTGATAAAACTATGCTTAAAAACTTCTTAGGCCATGTAGTCTTTGTGGCACTATGTCCATCCAAAAACCGGTTATGCTTCTTCTGTTTCTTCTGATGCTCATCTGCTGTCTGGCTGTTGTTTGTACTATTACCAGCTACATATGAGTATCTGTAAGTTGACTGGCTATCTGTATCTGTGTTGTTTGCATTATTTGTATTGCTGTATTGTGCATATCCAGTATTCTGATTAAATTCAGTATTCTGACTGTTTCCAGTATTCTGACTGTTTCCAGCACCTTGATTATATCCGTCTGTATTCTGGCTATAGCCTGAGTTCTGGTTATATCCTGTATTTTCGTTATTACCTGTATTTTCGTTATTGCCTGTACCCTGAGTATTATAAGAATTATTATTCTCATAATTGTTTTTTTCATTATTATACATATCCAACACTCCTTTTTGTAGTTTTCTATAGAAAATGTGGTCATATATATTTTACCTGTATATGAAATATAAAATGAACACATTTCGTTTTCATACGTTTAGTATATTCACGAAATGTGTTCATATTGTGTTTTACTTGTTAAGAAAATCTGAACTATCATTTATTCTTTAAGTGATTCCTTAAAACTTTCTGATACAGCCTTAAGCGCTTCCTCTTCATCACTTCCATCGGCTGTAAGTGTTATCTCTTCACCACATTTGACACCTGATGCAAGTATTGAAATAACACTTTTTGCATTAGCTGTCTTACCCTCACCATACTTAAAAGATATATCAGACTTATACTTAACAGCTTCATTACACATTGCTCCGGCTGGGCGAAGATGTATTCCTAGCTGACTGGTTATTAAAATATTCTCACTTACCATAACAATCCTCATTTCTATGCATATCTTTACGCATTTAATTAAACTTATATATGTGTACTATCTTGCAGTTGTCTGTTGTGTCTGGCTGCTGCTGTTGTCAACCGTTGTTTCCTGCTGTTTAGCAGACAACGTAAGCTTCACTGAGCTGCTTCCTAAAACACTGCAGCCATCTGGCACACTCACACTTACATCTACACTATGTGTTCCAGCTGATAGTCCAGCTGCATTAACATTGCATGTTATATCTGTAGCACTGACATTATCTAATATCGTTCCTGTTCCGGATATTATAACATCTATGCCTGTTCCTTCAATCACAGCATTATACCCTGATGATACGTTTTCAATCTTTATCGCATCTGATGATATGTGAACTGTCTTTGTTGAAGCTTTAGATATCTTTATAGTAACCTGCAGTCTTGAATCAGAAACTATCTTAACACCAGAAGGTACATAGTCTGTCAGCTTGAATGTATACGTCTTATCTTCGCTAAGCCCATCTACCGAAACGGCTGATGAAGGAATAGTTATATTATCTATCTTTGATAATGCCTCCTGCTGTCCGCTTATAACAACCGAGGTCTGGCTAAGACTTGTACCCGTTACAACACAATCCTGTGAAGGTGTTCCACTTGTTTTTACTACAACCGGTACAGTTTTTGTTCTTGCCATCTCTACTATCACATCTGCTGTTTCTGATGACATTTCAAGTTCTTCATTTGCTATTATATTTCCATCTGAATCATACATATTAATGTCTGACTGTGTATTAACCGTTCCTTTGGCACCAGATACATCAACATCAACTCCGACTGAGGCAACCCCTTCAACTAAAGATGTTGGACCTGTCACTTTAATATATGTTGGTGATGTTGTTGTTGATGCAACGGCATATCCATTTGCCGGAGTGCCTGTTGTATTAACATTCACAGCGTATGTGTTTGTATCCCTGTTTTCTATGCTTAACTTAAGAGCTGATGTTCTTGGAACAGCTTCAACGTTATTAAGCACCTGTCCATCTTTGACCACCTGAACCTGTATATCTACATAATCTGTAAATGCAGTAACCTTACTTAAATCAGCTGTTGCAGCTATATCACTTGTCTTAAGATCTGTAACCACACTTTTTGGTCCACTTACTGTAACAGATATCTTACCTCCATCAACAACCTCAAAGGTGTAATTCTTTTCAGTAAGACTCTGTGTATTAACCAGCTGGACTGTGATATTACTGAAAGTATAGCTAGTGTTTGGATCATATATATTAACAATGACCGTCCATAATATCACCGCAAATACTGCAGATACGATTTTCAGGCTGAGATTATTAAATATCTTCTCTTTCATGCTTCAACCTGCCCCTCCATATCTTAAATGACTTGACATCTATAGTTCTTCTTCTGATATATTCAAGTTTATTCTTCAGTGAATCAGCATCTATATCATGTATAAGTTCTCCGCCAAATGCTACAGATACCTTACCAGTCTCTTCTGATACTATGATGGTAAGGCTATCTGTTGCCTCACTTATACCAACACCTGCCCTGTGTCTTGTTCCAAGTGCTTTGCTAAGATTAACATTATCTGTGAGTGGAAGATAACATGTTGCAGCAACAACCCTGTTCCCTCTGATTATAACAGCTCCATCATGAAGTGGCGTATTATGTTCAAATATATTAATAAGAAGCTGGCTTGTCACTATGCCATCTACAGGTATACCAGTCTTTATATACTCTTCAAGCACAATATCCTGCTCTATAACTATAAGTGCACCTGTCTTTACAGCTCCCATCTTATAACAGGCATCTACAATCTCATCTGCTGTCTTAACACTGAAGCGTTCATCTTTATCACTGTTATCTCCAAAGTTAAAGAACCTGAGCATAAAGCGTTTTCGTCCAAGCTGTTCAAGTGCACGCCTTAATTCTGGCTGGAATATAATAACCAGTGCTATAATACCGACACTGATTGTCTTTCCTGCTATCCATAAAATAGTTTTAAGGTTGAGAAGATACGCTACAACCGCAAAAAGAGCCACCACTATTATGCCCTTTAAAAGTGCCCATGCCTTGGTGTTCATAATCCACAACAGAATATTATATAAAACTACTGCAATAATAATAATCTCTATAACATCTGTCCATGTAATCCTTGGTATATATAATTTTGAAAAGTAATTCTGTAACAGATTACCCGATGTTGTCACGTTCTCACCCCTTTTTATATTAAGATGTAAGGCTTAAAAATATTTAAGCCACTTACTGATGTAAAGGTCAAAAATATTCTGCCACTTACTGATTACCTGTCAATAAAGTATATATCATCTTCTTCCTCAGTTGCTGCTGTTGTAGACTTTGACTGTCTTACATCACTTATATCCGAGGCTTTTTTTGTCTTTCTTGCATTTATCTGCTTTACCCTTACATCCTCTCCGGTAACATTTATCTTAGGTACTGCCTTAACATAGTAATAGTATTCATCATCTTCGTACTGTACATACTCTGTTCTTCTGAAATCTACAGCAAAGAATAATATATTACATATATAACCTGCAAGCGCACCTAATATAACACTGATAACTATCAGTATAATATTAAGCCCTGTTTTTAAAAGTATTTCTCCTAATACAACAACTACAAACTGAGCTACACTTCCGATTGCTATAGCATAGCCCCATGCATAATCGATCTTAAGCCTTCTTACTATATATACAATAATAATCGTTACTGCTAAAGCAGCCATAACAAGAAAAAGCTGTTTATTCTTAACAAGACTTTCTATAAGATATGAAACCTGAAGCATACTCTCTGTAAGTGACTTGTTAGTAACTGCTGCTTCATAAACACTTGCTGTATTGATTATATAGTATATGATCACACCAAAAGATACCGGAACAACTGAAATCACAGATGAACACAATCCAACAGCAACAGGTAATACAAAAGGCATCTTAATCCAGCACATAAACACAGTTAATATCAGAAGATATCCTGACTTAGATGCAAACCTGAAATATAAAAGATACATAAGAAGAACAACACAAAGTGCTATAAGTGCGAATTCAACTGATATGGCATACAGATGTGCTACCATAAACAATGATAACATAACAATAGTAAAACCAACCGGTAAAAATGCACATATAACTGATATAAGTATTGCAATAACCGGATTATTCAGCTTCTCCATATATCCTATGCTTGCATTCAGCATAATGAATGAAACAAGCGCTACAATAAACTTTAACGCAGGAACAAGATATGTATCATACTTATTATAAAATCTTCTAAACTTTTCTTTAAATTCTAATAATACTGCCATCACTTCCTCCACAATTATCTTTTTTTCTTCTGGCCATTATAAAATCTTTCAAGCTTATTAAGCCTTGAAAAATACTTTTTAAGCCCTTTTCTTGAATTCTCATACTGAAAGCTGTATACAAATCCTGCTGTTATAGCAAATATAACAAGCATAATTATATAGTATATTGCCACCTTTTTTCCAAAAGCAAGATAATCCATTGAATTAATATTCTCGACTAATCCTTCTGCGTTGCATAATACATACATAATAGCAACTATCGCAAAGGCAAGTGTTGTAGTGATCAATGTCTTTAATATCCCAAATGCGACATAATCACCCTTGAAGTATCTGGCTGTCCTTAACATCCTTCTGCCTTCATTTTTCTCATATATAGCCATCTTGGTCATCATTTTAACCTTATTTTCATTAAGCAAAACATTCACCTCATTATAATCTACATAAGTTTTACATAAATATACCATATTTTATCTTAATTGTATATTACTATTTGCGAATGTCCACCTCTTGAAGCTGTGACTATTCTTACTTTTCTGTCTTCTACAGTAAATGTACGGTCCGTTGTTGCAGATACATAATTATTCCATACCTGATTGCAGCTTTCCGGAAGCAGCTGTGCTAACACACCTTTTATTCTTGCATCGAATCCTTCATTTCTCTGCTTGATATATATGATTGAAACATCTGGCTGTGTTATTATCTCCCCATAATATGTACCACCATCTGTGTATACATATACATTGGAATATTCCTGTGTAAAGCCTTCTTTGTTTAACACCTCACCTATATCACTGCTTGTTTTTCCGTCACTTCCTGTGCTGTTGTTATTTCCCTGACTATTACCGCTGTTTGAAGAACCTGATTGATTATTTCCTGGATTGTATGAACTGTTTCCATTGTTTCCTGTATTATTATTGCTGCCTGTACCTGATAAGTTGTTTCCTGTACTGTTACTGTTTTCATGACTACTTCCTGTACCGGCTGAATATCCGCTGTTGTTTCCTGTACTGTTGTAAGAATAGCTGCCATTATCATTGTAACTACTTCCTGTACCAGAACCAGAGCCTGCACTGCTTCCTGCCGGTACAGAAGATGATGGCTTAAGAATACTTCCATTACCTGTATATACAGTATAACCATTCTTAGAGCCTGCTGCTGCACTCTCTATTCCTTCTATAGCTATGGCATCTGATACATCACCAACTGTAGCAGTAAGTGCTGCTGTACCTGTTCCTTTGACAGTTACAAGTCCATCCTGTTTAACAGTCATCACATCGTCGTTACTGCTTGTCCATATAAGCGCCTTATCTGTATCTGCTGGTTCTACTATAGCTGCTGCCATAAATGTAGTTCCAACTGGTATAGCAGTATCATCCATAAGTATCTCTACTGTTGTTATCTCTTTAACTGCATTATTATCAGCTTCTGCATCCTGTGGTCTTAGATTTTTCTGTGTAAGAGTCATTCCAACTGTATTTTCTTTACTTTTATTATGTTCTGATATAACACCTGCAGTTATAGCTGCTGCTATGAGAACTAAAACAGCTATACCTGCTATTATGAAAACCAGCGGTTTAATCTTGTAATTCTTTTTATCCTTCATACTTTAACATATCCCTTATTATTATATTTCAAAACTATTCTCATCTGTATATGCATATCGTGGGATTATCATCCCACGATAGTAAGTATAGCATATTTTATTATAATTTGAATTAAAATTTTAAAATAAAGGGATAAACCTTGAACATTACTGTGCTATTCCTGATATTCTTGATATAACACAATTAATCAGATATATTAGTATATATATTGTAACTATCGTAGCACCAACCGGTGTTGATGCAAATATTGATATTACAATACCAAGTACAGCACCAAGTACTGACAATACAGCAGCATATATTATTACAAGCTTAAAGCTTTTCATGATACGCATGGCCGATAATGCAGGAAATACAAGCAATGCTGTTATAAGAAGAGAGCCTACAAGATTCATCGCAAGAACAATAATAACTGCTGTTATAACTGCAATCACCATATTATAAAAGCCTGTATTTTTCCCCATAGAACGGGTGAAATCCTCATCAAATGTAACAGAAAATATTCTGTTATAAAATATAACAAAAAATGCTACTACTATTATAGAAGCTGCTATACACATAACAACCTCTGAACCCGTAAGCGTAAGTATGGAGGTTGAGCCAAAAAGAGTAGAGCAGACATCTCCTGATACATTAGATGAAACTGAAAAAACATTTAATATAAGATATCCAACAGCCATAGCTCCAACCGATAGCATCGCTATAGCAGAATCCCCTTTAATCTGGGTGTTGTTTCCTGTTTTCAGCAGAAGAACAGCACATATAATAGTCACTGGCATAATAAACAGATTAACATCTGCTATCTTAAGAACTGTCGCTATCGCAAGTGCACCAAACGCCACATGTGAAAGGCCATCACCTATGAATGAGAATCTCTTAAGCACAAGTGTAACGCCAAGAAGTGATGAACATAAAGCGATAAGTACACCAACAATAAGTGCATATCTGACAAATGGATATGACATATAAAACTGAAATTCCTGAATAAAATCTGACATTACTTATCATCTCCTTTAATCTTTCCTAAAACATCCGCCTTATCGCTGTTTAAGAACTCTTTCTTCGTTCCATAGAAACTGTCCTCACTATCTACATATAGAATATGCGTAGCATATGACACCGCATGAAGGTCATGCGAAACCATAATTACAGTTATCCCTTTATTATTAAGCTTCTTTAAAAGCTCATAAAAATCTGCTGTCACCTTAGGATCAAGTCCTGTAACTGGTTCATCTAAAAGTATAACCTTGGATGTGGCACACAGTGCCCTTGCAAGAAGTACTCTTTGCTGCTGTCCACCAGAAAGGTTACGGTAACACTTTTTCTTAAGTTCCCATATATCAAGCTCTTCCATCTTCTGCCTTGCAAGTTCTTTTTCCTTCTTTCTATAAAAAGGCCTGAATCCGCCTGAAGCAAGAGTGCCTGAAAGTACAACCTCCCAGACTGTTGCTGGAAAATCTTTCTGCACAACAGTCTGCTGTGGAAGATATCCAATCTCATAAGCCTTAAGTCCATCCGAATATGTAATATCACCAGATACTTTATCTATAAGGCCAAGCATTGTTTTTATAAGTGTACTCTTACCGGCACCATTTTCTCCTAATACACACAGGTAATCGCCTTTTCCCACTTTAAAATTCAGATTTTCTACTACTGCCTTTCCATCATATCCTAAAGCAAGATTGTTACATTCGATATATGACATACAGGTGTCACCCCTTTCTTTTTTCTTATAACAGGCAATATAATGATGTGAGTGTCAAAAGTGAATTTTTATACTTTTGACACTTACATCATATACTTACATGTTAATTATGATAATGCCTGTTTTAATACCGTAAGATTCTTTAGCATCACATTAATATAGTTATAATCCTCTGATTCTGATATCTTAACTGACTGCATTGAATCCATCTGCAATATTTCCTGATTCTTATCCTTTGTGTTATCTTTTATAGTCATAGCAAGCTTTTCATCTGAACCATCTATAGTAAGAATCGCTTTAGTTCCTGTCTCATCAACCTTGCCCGCAAGAAATGTTACAGTTTTAAAGCTCGCCTCTGTCTCTGCACTACATCCTGCAAATGCTGCATAATAATCAAGATTATAATCATCCACAAGATATCTGAAAGGAAATCTGTCACCAAATACTACTGTCTTAAGTCTTGCAGCACTTATAACTGACTCATATTCTTTATCAAGATCTGAAAGCTGTTTTATATATGCATCTGCATTACTCTGGTATTCTTCTGCATTATCTGTATCCAGCCCCTTTATAACATCCGTAAGCTTCTGTACAAGAATCTCTGCATTCTTTACCGACAGCCATATATGCTCATCATATTCTATTTCATCTGTTTCTTCATGCTCTCCATGACTATCCTCAGAAGCTGTGTGGCTATGTCCATGTTCATCATCCTGCATTCCTTCAACAACCTCTTCCTCTTTGGCTCTGTCACCAAGAAGCTCCATCATATTTACTTTTTTCATGTTCTTGTTAACTGTTTCCCTTACAGCATCAAACACCCATGCATCAGATGAACCACCAACATAAACAAACATATCTGCTGAGGATATCTTTGCCATATCTTTTGCTGATGGCTGATAGCTGTGAAGATCTGCTCCACCATCCACAAGCAGGGTCAGGTTGAATTCTTCTGATTCTTCCCCAATAATATTCTGTATCCAGTTATACTGAGGATAAGTTGTACATACTATATTAATCTTTCCATTATTCTGTACATTTCCCTGGCAGCCAGTAAATGTAAACAATGAAGCTGCCAGTATTACACATAACATCAATGATTGCAGCTTTATTAACGATAACCTTTTCTTTAAAAATCCCATATAAAATCCTTTCATTCTAATTTTTTTATAGATTTATTTACAACTCTTTATTCTGTTTTTTTACAATCAGCACATAAGCCACACAGCGTTGAACCATTACATTCAAGTGTGAATCCATACTGCTTCATAAGAAGTTCTCTTATATCATTCATAAAATCGCAGTCAAGATGCATAACCCTGCCACATTTTCTGCACTGCATATGCAGGTGTTCGTCACAGTTATGATGTTCGTCTGATATTCTATAATAATAATTCCCACTATTAGCCGTCTTGAATCTTACAAGAATATTATGTTCTATCATCCGGTCTAAAGTTCTGTATACAGTTGACTGATTAACATCTATATTGTTGTTCTCAAGATAATGATATACATCTGCCGCACTAAAGCTTTTCTGATTCTGCAGCTTAAGATACTGCTGTATTTCGTGTGTTATCTTTGTGTTATAGTTTCTCTGCATTATGCGTATCCTTTCATAAGCTTCACTAAACTTTCACTAAACTTTTTCTGTTATGTATGCAAAATATTATTGCAAATATGCAAATCATTTGCATTTTGCATATTATCATTATTGAAAGAGCGTGTCAACTTATTTTTTTTGTACCTTAAAAAAAATATATATCAGCGTAACATATCTTTATAATGTCTGCCTTAAAATCAATTTCTAACTAAATTATATTTGTTGTCAACTATATTATCATAGTCCTGATAGTGTTCTCATGACAAGGTCCACATCTTTATTCTCCAATTCCTGGATGATATGAAGATAAGTTTTCTGCGTTGTTGTCATGCTTGCATGACCTAATCGCCTAGCCACACTTGCTATGGATACTCCTGCAAACAAGAGCAATGATGCATGCGTGTGTCTTAAACCATGTATCGAAATCACCGATATATTACATTGTCTGCAATGTCTTGTTAATACATCATTAACCGTCGAATTATATATTTTATTTTCTCCTACAAATATAGGTTTGTCCTCAGGCATGCCTTTAATCAATTCAGAGAATTTAACAACTATCTGCCAATCTATCTGTATCTTTCTTACAGATGACTTGTTCTTTGTTGGAAGGAAACCACCTTCACCCTTATAATCCCATGTCTTACTTATTGATAATGTCTGCCTTGCAAAGTCAAAATCAGAAGGTGTTATTGCCAACGCCTCGGAAAATCTCATTCCTGTCTTTGCTACAAGAAGAATAAACCAATCCCAGTTAACAGTTTCCTTTATATCCAGATGTGCAATAAGCGTGTGCAATTCAAACTGATTAAGATACTTTATCTTCTTTACTCTTGGCGTCTTCCCCTTAATAATAGCCTTCCTTGTAGGATCTCTGTCTATCATCCCCTCATCTACAGCATCAAGTATGGCTCCCTTTAGCTGATGATGAAAATCAAGTGTTGTCTGTCTTTCATGCTCCTTTGCATAATCATTAAGCAACTGTTGATAAGCCGTCCTGGTTAATTGTGACACCTTTAACTCAGGTGCAAGCTTTTCAACCCATTTCTGTGTCATAATATATTTAGCCATAGTAGCTTCTCTTATAGCATCCTTCTTATATACATCAACCCATTGTCTATAATACTCACAAAAAAGCTGATCCATGCCTGCATCTGCCATATCTGTAACCATAGAATACCTCCATTTCTTATTACGCAGAAGGATATACCACCTGCTATAATATGTGTTTTATTAATAGCTGCACTTTAAGAATAAGATACTTACGCTGATATACTTTTATTGCCATAATAACTAACACTAATAATCAAACATATATAAAGTCTGAGATTATTTATTGAGCATATATAAAAAGATGATATCTATATCATAACCCCTGATAAATACAAAACATCAGGTTTCATAATACCGATATCATCTTTATTATTTAACGACCAGTAAGAGGTTTTATTTCTTCCTCTAATATTTTTCGTAATTCTTCTATTAAACGTTTGTAATATATAAATTTAGGTACTTTACTTTCATTTACAGAAATATACTGGTTATAATTACCAGTTGCTTTAATAGCACTTTCATTAGGAATCTGCCCATTTCTATAATGCGTAGCCGCATACATAACGTCCTCTTTAGATGCATGCCATACAGCACAGAAATCATTAACAACCTTGTTCACACATGTTGTTTTCATGTTCTCAACTATATTTAGAATTGACTGTCCCTTGTACTTACTATCATCATTCTCTATATCATCTATAATGTTAAACATAATATCTGCAACCTTAGGATTATCCTTATGAAGTTCCTCCACATACTGTTTAGCTTCGTCTATTTTTCTCTGCCTTTCCTGTGAATCAACATCCTCATCAGGTGTTACAATATTCTGGATAAGATGAATAATATATTCATAATCTATCTTTGTGCTGCTATATGCCATAAGCTCATATTCCTGGTTGATATCTGGCAAATCCGGTCCATCCTTGCCATCATCTGGTCTGTTTGCCTTAATCTCCTCTAAAGCATTAATATAATGTCCCGCATAGTCATCATATTCCTCCTGTGTTATACCATATTCCTCCAGCAGATTGTCATCATACTTAGAAAAAGACTTAAGCTGTGCAAACAATCGGTCAAAGTTCTGGAACACCTTAACAAATGCTTCCTTCTCTTTTAATGACATAGCAGACTCATCCGATGGTACTGGTACCAGTCCCTTAAGCGCTGCAAGTGCCCTTCTGAAAGCTGGTTCAACCTCTTCCCACTCTGCAAGAATTGTTTCGTTTGTTCCACCTGCTGAATAAAGCTTCACCGCCTTATCAACGCTGTCTTTAAATAAATGTGGTGCCTGAAATGTCACTATCTGTCCATATGCCTTATTCTTGTCAAATATGCGGTTAGTTCTTGAAAATGTCTGAATGAGATCATGTGGTCCCATAGGTTGTCTGTCTATAAATATAGTTGAAAGACAAGGCGCATCAAAGCCCGTAAGCAGACGATCAACGACTATAACAAGGTCAAGCTGTTCACTACGCCTTTTATACAAAGGGTTCTTTCTTGCAAGTCTGTTATTAAGGTTCTCATTATATAACTGAATCTGTGACAAATCATACTGTTTTCCAAACATCTTATAGTAATCGTCTAACGAGTTCTGCATTTTCTTCTGATTAACATGTGAGCTTTCCTCATTCTCCGATACAGAATATGTTATAGCAAACTTAGGAAAATCTGGTAAAACCTGCTTTATCTTTTCATCTATCTTAAGTGATGCTTCGCCATTCTTTACACGTGTAAGCAGATCATAATATTTCTGTGCCTGTTGTATAGAACTTGTTGTCAGAATACCCTCATACGTTTCACCCTTACCATTCTGAAATCCAAGCTTATGATAAGATTTATTCAGAATAATATCCAGAACCTTCAACATATGTTTCTCATTATCATACAAGCTGCTATCAGTTTCATCCAGCATATTCTTAGGTCCATCATGTTCTACCTGAAAGCCCAGAACTGCTCCGTCGTGTATAGCATTCTGTATAGTATACTTATGAAGGCATGCACCATATAATTCTTCTGTTGTACGTGGCAGATCTCCCATCTGTGGATAAGGATTCTCTGCAAATCTAGGTGTTCCCGTAAATCCAAACCATAGCGAATTACCGAAAAACCTCTCCAGCTCTCTTTTAGTTCCTGGTGTAACTGCTCTATGACATTCATCCACAACAAATGCTATCTTAAGTTTTCTTATTTTATTGTATTCCGCTGTATCCTCTTCTAATCTTCTTGTTATAAGTCTTTGCAGCTTCTGAATTGTTGTAACAATAACCTGTCTGTCTTCTGACTTTAACTTTTTCTTTAAATCCCCCACGTTAGAGGTTTCATCAACATCTACAAGGTCATTGTTAGCATATGCCTGAAACGCCATAGTTGTCTGTGTATCAAGATCTTTTCTATCTATAAGAAATATCGCCTTATCAAGAGCTGGAATATCCATCAGCAGATTTCTTGTTGCTTTATAAGATGTAAGTGTTTTACCAGAACCTGTTGTATGCCATACAAAGCCTGACATACTATGCTTTGATGCAGCTCTTATAGCTTCAATCGCATGTATCTGATAAGGTCTTAATAATATAAGTTTCTTCGCTTTCTCATCCAATACCGTATATCTGGCTATCATTTCGTGAGCCTCTGGTATACGCAATACACATTTTGCAAAATCTATGTAATTCGTTACAGGATTGTTATCTTTATCAAGCCATCCACTTATAAACTTAGAATTAAGCTCTGTGTCACTCGCTGCCGAAAAATACTTAGTATCTACACCGTTACTGACAACAAACATCTGTACGGCTGAAAATATACCAGTAAACTTTCCCTCTCCAACATATTTCTTAATCTGATTAAATGCTTCCATATAGGAATGCTGCTTATTCTTTAATTCTATATGAATCATAGGAAGTCCATTAATAAGTAGTGTAACATCAAACCTTCTATTTCTTGATGAATCTTCGCCTGATACATCATCATCTGATGCTAACGCACTATATTGGTTTATAACCTCGTATACACTACTTCCACCAGCTATATGCTCGTGATTCATAACTACAAGATGAATTCTTTTAGTATCTCTTTGCACATGTACCTGAACCTTGCCATTCTCCCCTACAAGCCATTCTCCTGCCTTGTAAAATGATGAAAACTGAAGCTGATTCTTAACCTGTTCAAACTCTGCATCAGACAAACTTTCTCCATCTAGTCTGTCCTTATTATTCTGCTCAAGAATATATCTGAAATTATTCCACAAATCTTCTTCTGTTTTTATGTCCGGTCTATATGTCCATTGAGATTCGCCATATACAAGCTGTTCTATAAGCTTGCTTTCTATTGCTGACTCTAATTCTGCCATATGTAATATCCCCCTTTAGCCTCTGTCTGTTATGCTATAATCTCTTCTCATAATTATAATATAACTTGTTGAAAAAACAAAGGATGTTGGGGAAAATAATATTATTATATCCTACACTAATCTATCGATAACACTAGATTATGATGGCATTTAATAAATATATATTCAATTATTGATAGGATACAATTAATTGGGAACAGCGTAAGTTGGGGGATGTTGCTCAAGAATTCAAAAGTGGAAACTCTTTGAAGGCAGATGAGATAGATATAACAGGTGATTATCCAGTCTATGGTGGGAACGGTTTAAGAGGATATACTTCAACTTATAATCATGATGGCGAATACGCATTGATTGGTAGGCAGGGAGCTTTATGCGGAAATATGAATTATTCTGCTGGAAAGGCTTATTTTACTGAACATGCGGTAGTTGTAAAAGCTGATGAAAACAATGATACCAGGTTTTTATATTACATGTTGGATACAATGAATTTAGGGCAGTATTCGGACCAATCAGCACAACCTGGATTAGCGGTAAATAAACTGGTAAAGTTAGAAAATTCGTTTCCTAAAAAAGAAGAACAACAACAAATAGGAGCATATTTCAGAAGCCTCGACCACCTCATCACTCTTCATCAGCAGAAGTAAATTATTAAATCTATCAAAACTACTTTCGATGATGAAGAGTGATGAGATCATCTACCTTTGAGAAATACTCGCCGATTTTTGCTTGTTCAGCAATACTTGGAACCTTGACTTCGGTATTTCCAACCAACTCTTTATTGAGATTATTTACGGTACTACCTGCAGCCATTGCTCTGTACTGAGCAAGCATTTGTTCAGTACCTAACATCTGACAAAGAAACTTCAAATCATATCTTTTTTCTTCATCTCTTATTAGTAGCCAACCATCGTGGATACAGCCATCTATCGCCATTATATAAGGTCTACCGAAGCTCATTGAGTTCGATAAAATCAAATCACCTGGATGTACTTCTCTCGTCTTTTTCAATCCTTCCGGACGAATTTTTTCAGCTGTTTTTGTTATATAATTTCCTTGCTCAGGAGCATCACCAATCTTTACCCAATTCAATCCATTTTCATCATCAGTAATAAATGCATCTATTGGTCTAGGAGAGCCACCACGCTCAATTATGACTGTTTCGCCAAACTTACGCTGTTCCCAAACAATAGTTTATTTTGCGCCATCATTTACCGCTTCATTGATATATTATGAAATATTTTCATAATATGCACTACTGTTATATTAATTTATCTCAGTTCCTCTCGTACCATCATTAACGTATATCCCAGCAGATTCTGTCCTCTCCATTTCGCTAAATCCAACCTTTCCGGATCCTTCATTGAAAGGCCAATCCCCCATACTCTGTCTTTCACTGCACACTCTGCAAGTATGTCATTTTGCGTTTGGAGCAACTTATTACAGAGAATATTATTTTGTGAAAATTTCGCTAACAACCCCTGATATACAACCATCTGACGAATTCCGCACCAAATACTGTCATTATATCCTTTTACCTGACGACCATATTCCTTAATTAATGCAACATCATTAGTTGATAAAATCTGCTGTGCCTTCTCAATATCCTGAAAACGTATAGCCTTTTTATACATCATAAACTGTTCCATAGATGAATATTTGACTTCATTAACTTTAAAATCGGAAAGATACCAATTACTTAAAAAGCCATTTTCTTCTTCTGGATTATGAAAACAAATAATATTCAATCTACTACACCTACCTTTTTTACAGCAACCTCAAGTTCCAAATCATGAAGCCCATGATATGCCTTTTTCAAATTTCTGCCTGAATAATATGTCCAAAATTCATTTCATCTTTGAATAAATCATATACATATTTTGGACTTTCCAAATATAATCCTGTCTCTTTATCTATAAGTTTTTCATAAATTTCTGAATTGTAAAATTTATTCATTGCTTCGTCATATTCTATACTCTGATCGGTACTAATCATATCTACAATATCTTGTATCGAATATTCTAATAACTGATCTTTTTTACACATTTCTGTTCATCACCTTTCTCAAAAGTTTCACACTCTTTTCTGTATGAAAAGAATATTGCGAAGAAGTTTTTTTATAAATCATTCCCTTTAACAATGTTTCAAAATCTATGATTTCATTTTCATACTGTCGAAACAACAAAGCCATATTGTCATCTGCAACAGGACCTATAACAATATCATACTTGTTATCTTTGTTACACAAAACATCCTGTACATCTGTAAATTCCCTGCTTCTATTATTCATCACAAATTTTGCCCATTCTTCCGTTGTTCGTGTACCGAAATCCTTAATTTTAAGATTATATAACTCCTTAAAATTATCATTTATCTCATAAACATTTAAAATCGGTGATTGTCCATAAATTTTTGCTACTCTTATCGCCATTTTTTTGGCTTGTTCTTCAATATCTGTCAGATAAAATCCCTGACCAAAATCCTTGTATGGTCGGCACATTGCCAGATTTATATTGTCAATTACTATATTACTTCCATGATATAATCTCATAATGTGCCTCCATTTTTTTTGCATAAAATTCCCAAATCATCTAATATAGTATCAAAATCCAACGTATGTTCCACATCATAGTTTTCTTTAATAAAAGCTATTCCTTTAAACCGAAAAAGATACTGAAATGCCTCTTTACTGCTAAGTTTATGCCTATTAGCAAATTCATTTACACATGCAACAGTAAAACCAATTTTTCTTTTCTGCTCGCTCATTAAAACAACCACCTTCCTACATTTAAACATACCTAACCAATGCCCATAGTTTAATCGTATCGTAAGTCCTCTTATTTTTTATAAAAACACACAACTTGCCATATTTATCTGTTTTTGTTTTAATCATAATATGAAAGCTGATTTTTTTCTATATAAACATATTTTGTAACATGAATTTCTTAGCATTTCGCAATTCATCACACTTCTGCTGATGAAGAGTGATGAGGTGATCAAGATTGGAGAAATACTCTCCAATTAGCCTTTGTTCTTCATAGTCAGGTGTCATTGTACTTACAGCATTTATTGTTGCTTTTGATAAACTTGGCACCCCTGTTGATTCATCTTTTGCTTTCCAATTAATGTTTTGAAAAATGCCGTATACAAAATTCAAATCATGTTTTTCTCTTGGAACCGCATAAAATAAGGTATCTACAGTCCAAAATGGTGCTCTCAGAATATATGGATTGTCTATTGTACCTTTTCTTCCGATTCCAATAGCATCTTCGTCATCAGACAACGCTTCACTTACCGATAACATATAACCACCAGTTCCATAGACTGGAATATCACCTTCTTCAAGGTGTTTATAGTCTCTGCCACTGCGTACATCGACAACATCTGATAACTTACGCTGTTCCCAATCATCAGTAAATCCATCAAATCTAATTTCTGGCTTGTCAGAACCATTTTGAGGAAACATTTTTTGCAGCATGTATTTTTTTAGTATAGTTAATTGTTCAAACTTTTTCTGATGAAGGGTGATAAGGTTGTCGAGGTTACGGAAGAACACTGACAATTTTTCTCGTTCTTCTGCTTGTGTAGGTATCATAATTTCTATGTCAGCCATTACATTATTCATCAATTTCGGATTGCCAACATAAGACACATATCCTTTCGCCACATTGTTTAAGGCTTCTGCTATCATTTGATTAGCCGTTACTTCATTTGAGAGCAAAACGCCGCAAACATTGGTACAATAGAACTTCCCAGCTCTATAATTAACTGTTCCTGCGTTAGCACCGTCAGTTGTCCAAGTGATGGCATCCTCATAGAGATAGTCCTTGTAGTATCCCATTAAGCCATTATCTTTGGTCTGTGAAGAATAGACGGGATATGGCATTTCATCCGTTTTTGCAGGCTCTGTCAAAGTGGCTGCAAGTACATAACCACGAGTAACTTTGAACAGCTCTGATACCTTACGCTGTTCCCAGAATCTCCATCAAACCCCTTAAATCTAATCTTAGGACTTTTCATCATTTTCACCCCTCAATCATACTAATAATATTGTTTAAAGATGCCTTTATGTTTTCATCCTCAGATGTTAGATTTTTAAGGAGTGACAAGAACTCGCCCTGTACTTTTTCTATCTCATCATCTGTTTTTTTCATGTCTGCAAGAAGCGTATTTATATCAATCTGTTCCTCCTGTTCGAAATTATCCACATATCTTGGAATATTCAGATTGAAATCGTTCTTCTCAATATCTTCAAAACTTGCCAGATAAGCTTCCTTATCTACCGTTTCCCTTCTCTTATATAAATCAAGAACCTCATCTATGTGCTTATCTGTCATAGCATTCTGTTTCTTGCCCTTATCAAACTTTTTAGATGCATCTATGAATAATACATCTCTTCCATCCCTATGCTTCTTTAACACTATAATACACGTAGGTATAGATGTGTTATAGAATAGATTAGCTGGTAATCCTATCACCGCATATATATTGCCTGAACGCAGAAGCTTTTCTCTTATCTTCCCCTCTGCTGCTCCTCTGAATAGTACACCATGAGGAAGTACGATTGCCATCGTTCCGTTGCTTTTCAGATGATATAATCCGTGAAGCAAAAATGCATAATCCGCTTTAGACTTAGGTGCAAGCACTCCATAGTCGCTAAATCTCTCGTCCTGTAAGAATCCCGGTGCAGCACTCCACTTTGCTGAATAAGGAGGATTCATAAGTACCATATTAAAGTCAGTCTCCTCACCTGTAGGCCAATCGCCATCTAATGTATCGCCATTACGCAGTTTCTGATTATCAGGTGTTACTCCGTGTAGAAACATATTCATCCTTGCAAGATTATAAGTTGATGTCATAAGCTCCTGACCATAATATCTTATATATGCAGGCTCATTTGAATATTTCTTGGCATTAAGAAGCAAAGAACCAGAACCCATACAAGGATCATATACTGAAAGTCCTTTCTTTGTTTCCTGTCCGTCAATAGCTATTCTTGTAATTATCTTTGATACAGCCTGAGGTGTATAGAATTCTCCGGCTTTCTTACCTGTTTCTGATGCAAACTGACCTATTAGATATTCATATGCATTTCCAAGTACATCTGCATCAGAATTTAACAGATCAGCTTTATCTATTTCCTTTATAAGGCTGGATATTGTATCGCTCTGCTTCTGATCACCAGTTCCAAGTCTGTTAGAATACAGGTCAATATCTGTAAAAAGATCCTGAAACAATGAATCACTCTGTTCTATATTATTGAAAGCCTTCTGTAACTGTTCACGGTTAAACATATTATTTCTTGCTGCATCTGCAAAGCTTGTATATGTCAATTCTGGCTCAATTACATAGTGACATTCCAACTTTATCTGTTCCTTTAATTCTTCTGCACTTTCATCCTGTAATATTTCCTTGTATGCATCCAATGCTGTTTTTAAAGTGTCTGGTTTCTCATCATATATCAGGTCATATACTTTAATCAAAAATGAATCTGACAAATATTTGTAAAACACGATTCCAAGCAAATAATCCTTATATTCATTAGCATCCATTTTTGAACGAAGTATATCTGCCCCACTCCATAATACACTTATTAAGTCTTTACCATTTTCCTGCTCTGCCATCATATTCTCCTCTACTGAATTATTTCCGTAATAAGACTTACGCTTTATTACAGCTTACATGTATTTTTATGATTATAACATAACTTAATAATAAGTGTCATCCTCACTCCTACATATTCCTACGCATTCCTGCGCATCTTCTAGGATTTTTTTGGTTTTTAGGAATAAATTTCTGGAAATATATTAAGACACATTTAGAAGTGATTAATAAGAACAATGCCTTCTCATTATTATAGAAAAAAGGGGCATCGCACCAATTATTAGTGCGATACCCACATAGCTGCTATTTGATATTTAATGTTTATTCTATCTGATATTTATTCCATCTTATATTTATACTATCTGTTATTTATACTATCTGTATATTGTTTAATAAACTGTTCCCTTGCGCATGGTCTGCCGTAATAATAGCCCTGCAAATAATCAACCTGCATTTCATTCATTTTCTGGCACCATTCTTTTTTTTCAATACCTTCTGCACATATCCTGACGTTAATGCTATGTACCATCGGAATTATATTTTTATACAATTCATAATCTCTTTCATTATCCATTGCCTTTGCGGTAAAATCCTTGTCCATTTTTACATAGCTTGGATTCATATCACGAATGCAATGAAAATTAGAATATCCTGTACCAAAATCATCGATCACAAAGCTTATATGGTTCTCATCCAATGCCTTCCTGAACTTACAAAATGCCGGTGTCATATCCATAAATCCACTTTCGGTCATTTCAATATATATGGAATCCGGTTTTAAAGCATACCTTTTAATCACATCCAATATATCACGCTCAACGTTTCCGTGCATGATCTGGACATATGAAACATTTATATTCATTCTGAAATCAGGAATATATTGCTGTATTTCACAACATGTTTTTGCTGCTTCATCTAATATATATCTTCCTGCCGGGATAATTAATCCGGTTTCCTCCAGTAATGGGATGAATTCCATAGGTGAAATAACCTCTGTATCTTCTTTGGATATCATAGAGAAGCGCATAAGCGCCTCTGCACCAATAACCTGTTCCGAAGCACAATCCACGATTGGCTGGTAATGCACCTCAAAGCCCTTGAATCCGTTCATGACAGAATTACGGAGTGCTGCTACTATTCTTCCTTTCCGTAAAAAAAGTTCATAGTCATTCTCATCAAAGATATAGAATCCATTTTTTCCCATTTTTTTGGCTTTTTTAAGGACAAATGCAAATTTCTTACGGCACTCCTCGTAGCCTTCACAAAATGTTGTGGCATCCACAACACCAACAGAAATTGAAAAAACAGCCTCATAGTTTTCAGATACTATAAACCTATAAAGTCTGTCATCTATTTTTTTCTTAAGCTCTGCGGCATATTCCCCAGCAGAATGTTCCAGATCAACAATCACATACTGGTCAGCTACAAGATGATATATCCTCTGACTATCAGAAAGACATTCCTTCATGCAGTCAGCTACACTTTTCAGAATATAATTGCCATAAACCGCTCCACGTGAACTGTTGATTGCTCCAAAATCATCGATTCCTATATGCATAAGAAAACCCTTAGAAAGGTGTTTCTTATGAGAACGCATATAGGTATTAAATTCAATACCTCCAAGCAATCCCGTGATATTATCTGCTCTCCTCTGATTTCCTGTCTCATTCAGACAGCCAACCAGATATTGTGGTTTTCCTTGTGAATCGTCAATCACTATTCCACGACAGTTAATCCATACCGGCATGCCTTCTTTGTCCAGCCATCTGTAATGCAGATTATGTACTTTTTCTTTCCCTTCATATATAGCCGTAAGATGCTCCTGCAGCATCTTACGGTCTTCTTCATATACTATCTGTAAAACATCATTGGCAGCATCATTCATGACATTTTCTGATATCATAAACCTGTCCACAGCCGACTCAGACAGCTCTATTGTATTATTCTGCAGATCATATACAAACAGATAATCATCCATACATTTTGCGATTATTTCCAATAAAGTTTCTTTTGTCTGCTTACCAAATACTTTAAATATATTCTCACTCACAACAAGAACCTTTCCTTCATAATAGCTTTATGATAAACCTTTAATCTTTAAAGAGCTTAAATCTGTTTACACGTTCATTCATCTTGTCTGCACCTTCTGCGAGGTTAATACTGATTGCTGTATTCTCTTCTGAAGATGCTGCAGTACCCTGTACTACACCTGAAAGCTGTTCAATACCCTGTCCAATCTGTTCTAATGACTCTGCCTGTGTATTAGCCTTCTCCATAGTATTCTGTGCCATTTCTGCGAATGAATCCATATCTGCAATAATCTGGTTAAAGGCATCTGCTGTTGTTCTTGTAATTTCATTACCCTTCTGAATCTCAACTAAAGTCTTATCGATTAATTCTCTTGTATTTACCGCTGACTTAGCACTATCTGATGCAAGCTTTCCTATCTGGTCTGCAACTACTGCAAAGCCTTTTCCTGCCTCACCTGCCCTTGCAGCCTCAATAGATGCATTAAGGGCTAACAGATTAGTCTGCGAAGCAATATCTTCAATATCAGTAATAATATTACCTATTTCCTTAGATATTTCTGTAATGTGCTCCATTTCTGTCAGAAGAATATTCATTTTTTCTTTTTCATTATTTGCTTTGTTTGCAGAAGCCTTTACACGTTCAGATGCATTCTTTGTTTCACTTGCTGTATCCTCTGCAAGATCAACAACTGTATCTATTGTGGCATTAAGTTCCTGAATAACTCCTGCCTGCTCTGTTGCACCATCTGCTAACGACTTTGATGCACTTTCTACTTCCTTGGCATTATGTGTAACCTGTTCTGCAATATTGCTTATTTCTGACAATGTACTGTTAAAACGCTTTAAAATGTAAACAAGTGAATCCTTTAATTCTGAAAAATCACCCAGAAATGGTGTAATATCATCACCATTTCTTGTTAAATCACCCTGTGCTATGAATTTAACCTCCTGTGAAATCTCACTAACATAAGCTGAAAGAATGCCCATAGCTTCCTTAAGCTTTGTAATTGTTTCACCAAACTCATCATCAGATTCATATGTAAGCATATCCACGTTAGACAGCTCACCCTTTCTAAGGCTGGCAACTGCCTCATCAATCTGACGTACTGGTTCTGTAATTGAGTCTGATATTATCTTTCCTATAATTGTTGCAATCACTGCAATCGCTAATCCTGTTATGATAATGACAATAAAAATAATTATTGTACATATATTAGCAATTACTTTTGCCGTATCTAATTCCGCCTGAAAATCATCGCGTACTGAATTTAACTTTTCTACAAATTCCTTATTACTTTCATACACGCTTCCAGTCATAAGATTAGCAGCATCAGCCTGTTTGTTATCTCTACTAAGCTTATATATATTCTCTGAAGCTGACCTGTAATCCTCCCATGCAGAGCTTGCCTTTTCATAATCAGCTTTACCTGCCTGTGCTTTCTTATTTGAATTAATTATTTTCTCTAACTTAGAAGATATATCCTTTATCTGATTCTCCATATCATTAGTTTCTTTTTCACAGGCTGCCATAGCTGCTGTATCTGTTTCTACAAGATGCTGATACTGTTTGATTCTATATTTAGCAGTTATTGTTTGTAATTCCTGCAGACACTCAAGTGAAGGAGACCACACTTCCGTAATACTATGTATAGTCGAACGAATCACTAATGTTGATACAAGTGCCACCAATACAAAAAAAGCTGTCATCACTAATACCGCCATCCGGTATACCTTCAATTTCGCTGCAACTCTTAAATTACCTATCCAATTTCTTAACTTTGCCATATAGCTTCCCTTTCTTTTTTATTCTATAGTAATAATTAACTTTTTCTAAATGACATTGTAAATAACGAATAAAAATCTAATATTCTCCCGTTCTCACAATCTTTCATTAGAAATCTTTTGTTAAAAAAATATCACAAAATTGTTAAAATTGCAATAAAAAAATATATAATTTTTTGTTTATTTTTTTATGAATATTTTACATATATATAGCATTTAAGACCTCTATGTGTTGTAATTTTACACTAAATTATTTCTCTTGTTTTATTTATATCTGCTAGTATTCTTACTTACCAGCTTTCACACCATCCTCTTAACAACTGCCACAAATGCATCGACTATGAATATAGCAAGGGCAATCGCTCCTGCTGCCCCGATTGTAAGCACAAGACTTGATAGTGCCTCCTGTGTATCTGCTGTAAACAGGTAATAAACCGTCTTATACATGCCCGCTCCCGGCACAATCGTAAGTATAGACGGAATAAGCGTTGTTGTTACCGGTGTCTTAATAAGTCTTGCAAGAATATGCGATATGACTGCCAGCACCAGTCCTGACACAAATGTAGCCATAAGCATAGATGTATACCTTTCCGTATAAAGATATACAGCCCATCCTGCCATCCCTAATATTCCATTAACAACCAGACATCTTTTCGGTGCTTCAATAAGAACTGAAAAGCCTATTATTGCACCAAAAGCAAATATACTTTGTAATAGCATAATTCTCCATTCTTTAAATCACATTGACAGGCTACAATAATAATAATCCCACGTATACTCCAAGGGCAATCATCGCCGCCTCTGTAAACGCCTGCAGTATATTTGCATTACCTGAAGCGTAATCCCCATGAAGCGTATCTCTTATGGCATTGGTTATGGCTGCACCAGGTACAAGCACCATAATCGAGCCTATGATTATCCTGTCGATATGCGAACCTATTCCAACGTGCACCATAACGAAAGCTATAACCGATATGACTATTGATGCCACAAGATCATTTATAAGTGGGTTAAGTGCGATTTTCTTTCCGATATGAAGCCACGATGCAAGAAATATTCCAACTATTGCTGTTGCTGCCATATCCTTAAAATCGCCACCATACATCCCTGCAAAGAAAGCTACAACAAAGACCGTACATATATCCTTAAGCCACCAGGGATACTGGGATTTCTTAAGATGCTTAAGCTGTGAAAAGGCCTCCTCTAAGGATATAATTCTCATGTAGAACTTTCTTGATATATCATTTACCTGGGCTATTACATTAAGATTGGTCGCACCCTTATTCACACGCCTTATAACTGTAAGAGCATCTATGGATGGATCATCAAGTGATATCATAATACCTGTTGACACTACAAATGCTTCACTTGTTTTAAGACCTGAGGTTTTGAGTATATAATTTATCGTTTCCTCTACACGGTATATCTCTGCTCCGTTCTCTAACATAATAGTGCCTGCAAGTGCCGCCGTATCAATAAGCAGCTTATAATCCGGCTGTCCTGTTTTCTTGATATCCGCACCGGTAGTTTCTTTTTTCTTGTCACCAGCCTTAACTGCCTGTACCATCTAAACCCCTCCTTCCTTATATTTTCTTTATATCTTCCTTGTAGCTGCTTTATATCTTCTTTATATCTTCCTGCTATTTTCCTAATAGCTTATTTATATTTACGTTATGATTTTATATACTCTGCCTTTATCTGAAAGTATACTTCTTTAATTCACAATTCTTTATTCCAAATGCTGAGAATTCCTCATTTGTCATATTATTGAAATATGATTCTACTATTCTTGATATGCCATTATGGGCTACAAGCAGATAAACCTTATCTTCACTGTCATTCTTAATATCATCAATAAGATTATATATTCTCTGGCACAGATGAAGCATAGTCTCTCCACCATCAAAATCATATACAAAGTTCATCTTTGCCTTTGCGAATTCTTCTCCATCTCTTGCGGTTGATTCATACCGTCCAAAATTCTGTTCTTTAAGTCTTATTTCCTCACGGCAGGCTATTCCTGTCACCTCTGATATATGCTTTGCAGTATCTGCTGCTCTTACTAATGGTGAATACAGGATTTCATCTATATGGATATGCTCCTCTTTTATTCTTTTTCCAAGCTCTGTTGCCTGGTCATGTCCCAGACTTGTAAGTGCAATGTCTGTTGCACCACATATTTTGTTTTCAACATTCCATATCGTCTGCCCATGTCTTGTAAAATAAAAATAACTACTCATGCCTTATCACCTCAACTCTGCACAATCTCTCCAGCATATCATCTGTCATATTGTATACTGCATCAATCACATAATTTCTGTAAGTGGCATTCCCATCCATATCGTTAAGCCTTTTATATGCTGTCTCTCCACTTATTCCCATAACACAGACTGCCGCTGCCACAGCTTTGGCTATGCTGCCCTGTATTGCTGTATCATGCTCTTTACTTATGCACATATCTGCTTTATATTCATCTGCTTTATCCACATGTGCAGAGCCTATATACACATTTTCCATGCTGATAGCTGCAATATAGGCTGTTATCAGTGCTGAAAGCTGACATCCAGAACCTGTCACCCTGCTCATCATAGGATGTCCGTTTCTTATACAATATACTACATTCCCATCAGTTACTATATCTATAACACCAGTTATACACAACACAGCCCCTGTTTTTTTAGCAAATGCTTCTGCAAATGCTGCCACATCATATATGTTGTCATCTGTGATCCGGTCAATATCATTAGCCTCCACACCTTTAGAGTGGTTAATGTCAGCCATTCCTACTGCAAGTGCTTTTATTTCTGATATGTTTCCTCTTATGACAGTCGGACTTATCTCTTTTATTATTCTTAAGGCTGCACTGTTTCTGAAATCTGAGGCTCCTGCACCTACCGGATCAAGCACAACCGGATGATGAAGAGCTGCTGCACTTCTGCCAGCAACCAGCATCGCCTCAAGCTTATTCTCATTTAACATGCCTATATTAAGATTTAATCCATCACATATAGCTGTTATCTGTCTAACCTCAAGTGCATCCTCTGCCATGATAGCTGCACCACCACATGCCAGAAGTATATTTGCACAATCATTCATGCTTACATAGTTAGTTATACTATGAATAAGCGGCTTCCTTTTATGCACTATCCCAATAATATTATCAAACATGTTATTCTTTACTCCAACACCCATTGTTATTCTATATTCTGCTGCATTTTTGCAAGCAGTCCCGAGCTTTTAAGGCTTAGAACTATCATTCCCGATATCAGCGCACCTACTGCTGTTGATACAAAAAACGGAAATACATACACATAAAACGCCAGATTGGCTGCATTCTTTCCCATAAGGAATATAGCAACAGGGTACGCACTAAGTCCACCTAATATAGAGGTTCCAGCCACTTCTCCTATCATTGTCGCTATAATGTTATGAAATCTTTTATACACTACGCCACATACTAATGCACCAAACATGCTTCCCGGAAATGCCATAAGACTTCCTATTCCCAGCATATTTCTTATAAGTGATGCCACAAATGCTGCCATGACACCATAACCCGGTCCTAAAAGAACTGCACAGAATACATTAACCATATGCTGTACAGGTGCACATTTACTGCCTGCAACCGGAAAGCTTAAGAAACTTCCGACGATGGCAAGAGCCGTAAATACACCGGCAAGAGCCAGTCGTCTTGTCCGTGAAGAGTCTGATGATAAAGTTGTGTGTGTCATAAATAAACATTCCTTTCATAAAAAAATACCCTTCATTCATAAAGCGGATGGAGGGTACAAAAAGTAAAAAAGAAGAGATGCGGGGGCATCTCTGTCAAATCAATACATGGTATGAATCCCTCCGTTGGCATTATCCAAATCAGGTAAAGGGTCGAAACGGAATTACGCTTCCTCTCAGCCGGTTTTCTCCAGCTCCCCCCTGTTTATAAAAAACTTTGTTCAATCGTTATTATAGTCTGGCATATCGGAAAATGCAAGAAAATTTTTCTGCCGGTAAGAAGAAGGGGGGATTTCATATGCTGTTTAAAAAGTCTGGAAAATATAAGGAATCTTCACATCCTACAGATTAAGTAATAAAAGCGGAAGCTGGTGTAAAAAATAGTTTCTGCTTTTTGTGTTCCGGTTATTCTATAGATGTCGGATGATTTGATGTATACATGATATAGAAAGGTATGCTAAAATAGAAAAAGATGTTGTTATAAAAACTGTATTGGAAAAGAAGCAGCGTACAGACAGATGTATGGACTAGAGGTTCAAAAAAAGAATGAGAGAGAATAATCTAGAGAGGTTTATCAAAGCGCAGGAGTCAGAATTTAAGACAGCTCTTGCAGAGATTAAGAGTGGACATAAGAGAAGTTGCTGGATGTGGTACATTTTTCCGCAGATTCAGGGGCTGGGGAGTAGCGGTACTGCAATGTACTACGCTATTGAAGACTATGAAGAAGCTAAAGCATATATAGAAAACGCAGTGACAAATGCACATTTAAGAGAGAGTTCAGAGGCACTTTTGCAACTGGAATCAGATGATGCAACCAGAGTCATGGGATGGCCTGATGATCTGAAACTGCGTTCGTCAATGACGTTGTTTGCGCTGGCGGTAAAAGAGAATGAAGTCTTTCGGAGAGTACTGGATAAGTTCTTTGATGGAAAATTAGATGCGCAGACAGTAGATATCCTGGATATGAGATATCTGGTGATGAGAATTGATGAACCGGATTTTGGATGTGAAGGAAGACCGGACGGGGTAGAACCAATGGCTAAAGTAACCCTTCTGAAGCTGAAAAGTGAAGAAGAGATTCAGTTAGAGATTCCGGATGCGGAACTTTATCAGAAAGAGATTAATGAGGGCAATGAAGTGGCATTCAGTCCGGATGGGGTTATATTAAAACTTTCATAAACTATATGAAGCTATATGTGTGAAGCGTGGGGAGAACGTAAAAATGTGTGAAAAAGATCGCGTATGTGCTACATGAAAGGGGAGAGTGTAAAAATATGAAAAATAAAAAGGAAAAGAAGCAGGAAGAGCTGACTGGTATGGCGGCTGTATGGGATTATCTGAAAACATTTCTGATCATATTCTGTGTTGTATTTGCAATGAACAAACTGGTGTATATCAATGCCGTGATTCCGTCGGAATCTATGCAGAATACGATTATGAAAGGAGACCGGGTGCTGGGAAACCGTCTGGCATATATCAAAGATGATCCAGAGAGATATGACATTGTAATCTTCAAATATCCAGATGATCCGTCCAAGATTTTTATCAAGCGCGTGATCGGACTGCCAGGAGAGACAGTTACCGTGAAAGACGGGAAGATTTACATTGATGGAAAAGAGCAGACACAGGCGGTAAGCTTCTGCCCGGAAGAGATGGCAGGAAGCTTCGGACCTTATGAAGTTCCGGAAGATAGTTATTTTGTAATGGGGGATAACCGGAACAATAGTCTGGATTCCAGATACTGGGATAACACGTATGTAAAGAAAGAGGCAATTCTGGCCAAAGCAGGATTCCGGTACTGGCCGCTTAATAAAGTTGGATTTGTAAATAAATCTGCAGAAAAATAGTTGCAATTGTTTTCTGTGTTTTATATAATGAATAAAGTTTTGCGAGAAAAGGCTCTGAAGCGATATCAGGGTCTTTTCTTAACGTAAACACATAGAATGAAGATGAAAGATAGCGATATACACAGATGACGGAAAAGGAGGAAAACAGGATGGAAAAAGATATGACGGCCGGCAC
>OHLZ01000251.1_pt1 | contig 29716 bp, 19 predicted proteins | sample 1569211 | NCBI WGS metagenome assembly OHLZ01 (sample SAMEA3879606, study PRJEB24766) | human gut metagenome | biome: human-associated habitat; feature: feces | place: USA | collected 1985/1987
CAGTTTACATTCTACTATGACAAGGCTCAGGGCAAGTATGTAGATGGTTTCTCAGCAAAGGAAATGAAGGATGCTCTTCAGAGAATCCAGAACGCTGTTAAAGATGGACTTATCAACAAGGAATCAAGTACAAAGACAACAGCTACAGCACGTAACGACTTCAAGTCAGCAGATGTTAAGACAGAATCAGGTGTATTTACATACTGGGCTGGACAGTGGGCTGAAACTTTAAGAAGCTACTTAAAGACAGCTGGTCTTGATGATTCAATCATTCCTATCCTTCCAGTTAAGGAACTTGGTAAGTACGCAGAAAGACTTTCACCATCATGGTGTATCACATCTCATGCAGCTGAAACAGGAAAGGCAGAAGGAATCTTTAAGTACTTCCTTGATACGATGTTAAATGGTGGCGATATCCAGACACTTTGGGAATATGGTCCTAAGGGATATTACTACAACGTAAAGGATGACGGTTCATTCGAATTCCTTGGTAAGAAGACTAACCCTAAGACAAAGTACTCTAAGGCTCATCTTGACTGCAACCTCGTTCTTGCAGGATACTCTGACGGAAAGAAGGATCCAGGAAAGGCAGATCAGCCAGCTAACGTTATAGAGTGCTCAGAAATGTTCTTCAAGAACTCTCAGTTAGTTGATTCTCCTGCTATGACAGAAGAAGTTGGTAAGCTTGTTGGTGATATCAATACACAGAGATATACAGTAGTTGATAAGGTAGCCAGAGGCGAATGGACTGTTGATGAAGGTATGAAGCAGTATACAGATACAGTTGGTTCTAAGGTTGATGCAGCTCTTAAGTCATTAAATACAAAGTTCGCTGGTAAGTAATTAGTGATTTAAGCTACTTAATATGTATTATTAGTGATACCTGCTATCACATATGGTCGTGCCAGGAGACCTGGTCTTCTGGCACGATATTTTGCTTAATAAGCATTGTTACTATAATATTAGGAAAGAAGGGTATAAAGATGCAGTGTAAGTCTTGTGGAACAGAGCTTCCTAAGAAGGCAAAGATTTGCCCTAAGTGTGGAGCACTTAATGGTAAGCCAGCTGGTAATACCAGATATTTAGCTATTATCGGTATGGTAATCATGTTATTAGGCGGATTGCTTCCATTTGTTCAGTCAAATGAAGAACTTATGGACGGTTATACACCTAAGGCATACTCATTTGGTTTCATGAATATCAGCGTTATATTTATGTGGTATCTTTTTATGTTGATTATCGTTGCTGGTATTCTTTTAGTTGTTGCTAAGAAAGAAAAATTATCAATTGTAACATCAGTACTTGCTACAGTTGTTGCATTTGTATCTATGTTTGCATTCCAGTTCTCTAGTACAGATGGTAAAACTAAGACTGGTGCATTAAAGTATGTATACCATAATGTATCTGATTTATTATCAAACGGATATGGTGGTAATACTTATTCAATCGGTTCAGGTGTATATGTTATCATACTTGGACTTATCGTTGCTATCATAGGTGTATTCTGGGATGTTGTTAAGTTATTCAAGAAAGATCTCGGAGTAGATAGCAAGTATTTATCTAACTCATTAAATCAGAGTATTACGCAGAAGATGTTCTACTACAGAGGATTCTATATTATGTTCCTCCCAGTATTTATCATGATATTATTATTCTTCTACTGGCCAATGTTAGGATGTCGTTATGCGTTCACATCATATGTATTAGCTAACCCATATTATATAGGTATTTTCCACTTCCAGACTATGTTAAGATTCGATACATATTTCTGGCAGGCGTTCAGAAATACACTTGTATTATCAATCGTTAAGTTAATACTTAATACAGGTGCCGCAGTTATTATCTCACTTCTTCTTAACGAGATTACTAACATGGCATTCAAGAAATCAGTACAGACAATCATCTACTTACCTCACTTCATGTCTTGGGTTGTAGTTGCTGCTGTATTTAAGATGATTCTTTCAGTTAACAGCTCAGGTGTTGTTAACGGTGCTTTAATTAACATGGGACTTATCGATAATCCTATCGATTTCCTTGGTAGCTCTAAGTACTGGACGGGCACATTCTTCATGATGAACGTATGGAAGGATACAGGATGGGGAACTATTCTTTTCCTTGCTACATTATCAGGTATCAGTCCTGACCTTTATGAAGCTGCACAGATTGATGGTGCTAACAGATTCAAGAGACTTATATATATTACTCTTCCAGCTTTAGCTAACACTATCATCACAGTATTTATTCTTAACCTTGCTAAGGTTATGAACCTTTTCGAATCAGTATTCGTTACACAGAGTGCTGGTACATACGATGTATCACAGGTATTACAGACATACGTATACAACAAGACTTTCTCAGCTTCATTCTCTGATTACGGTTATACAACAGCCGTAGGTCTGTTTAAGTCATTTGTAGGTATGATTCTCGTACTTGGTTGTAACTACGCAAGTAAAAAAGTCCGTGGACGTGGAATTGTATAGGAGGTTAGACGATGAGTGAAGAACAGTTAGTTTATAAAAAGAAAAAGAAAAAATTTAAAATCTTCCCAATAGTCAATGCAATCTTCTTTATATTGGTTTCATTGTTAATTCTTTTCCCTATGTGGAAGGTTATTGTAGATTCATTTGATGCTCATTCAGCAACAAGTTTTAGATGGTGGCCAAATGCATTCTCTGTAGGTGGTTATAATGCTATTTTCTCAAGATCAGCTTTATATAGTCCATTTGTTATCTCAGTAATAACAACATTAGTTGGTACATTCATGGGATTGTTACTTGCTACACTTGGTGGTTACGTTCTTATTCAGTGGGATATGCCAGGAAGAAACTTCTTTGCATATATGTTATTATTCACAATGATATTCGATGGTGGTATGGTTCCTAAGTACTTAGTTATGCAGAACTTACACTTACTTGATACATTGTGGGCAGTAATTCTACCTATGTCTATCAACGTATATAACTTAGTACTTATGAGAAACTTCTTTGAAGGTATTCCAGAATCACTTTTCGAAGCTGCTCAGATTGATGGATGCTCACCTATGGGTATATTCTTTAAGATTGTGTTACCACTTTCTAAGGCTGCCCTTGCTTCAATCGGTCTTATGTTTGCCGTAACATTCTGGAATGATTATACAAACTTCAAGATTTATATCAGAACAGATAAGTTATACAACTTCCAGATTAAACTTCGTAACATGGTTATGGATAGTAATATTCCTAACGACGATTCAGTAGATCCTAACACTATTGCTAATGCATCTACAGTTGTTGCTATCTTACCTTTCATGATCATCTATCCATTCTGCCAGAAGTACTTTGTACAGGGTGTTAATGTAGGTGCCGTTAAGGAGTAATGAGCATTGTTATATAACATATATGGTGATGTACGGAAGTTATTATATTGAATATGACTTATGTTAAAATTAAAAGGCGGAAATGGTAATACCATTTCCGTCTTTTTTGTTTTATCAGACTTTTTATATGTAGTAATAGCATAGTCAGTATGATAAAATTAGAAAATAGAAATAGAGTAAAGATAGTGAAGATAAGGTGGTGTATGATGAGAAAGTTAGTAGATGCGATTTATCTTGAGAATATAGACGAGGTCAGAACGATACTTGAAAACGAACCAGGGCTTATAGATGAAAAAGATGAACATGGCGTGCTTATGGCACTTCTTGCAGCTAAGACAGGTAATATTAAGCTTGTTAAATATATTGTAGAATATTCAAGAGCAAGCATGAACATCCATGATGACAACAATAAAAACATGTTACATTATGCGGCTATGTCAGGTGATGTAAAAACCTGTAAGTATCTTGTAGAAAGAGTAGGTATGTCACCATTATCAGGTGATATAAATTTACTGACACCATTTGAGATTGCACATAAGAATCATTTTATTGAGCTGGAAGAATATTTTGAGGAAGCAGTAGGGCACAAGCTGTCTGATATGTATCACAATCCTATCAGGACAGGAATGTATCCAGATCCATCTATTGTCAGGGTTGGTGAAGATTATTATATGGTTAATTCGTCATTTATATTCTACCCTTGTATTCCAGTATCACATTCAAAAGATCTTGTGCACTGGAAGATTATAGGATATGCGATAACTAATCCTGAATGGGCTGGGATTAATGAACTTGAAGGAGGAAGAGGATACTGGGCACCTGATATATCTTACTATAAAGGTAAGTTTTATATTACAGCTACATACAGGCTGAATGATACAGGCAATGTATATAGAAAGCAGATAGTAGTAAGCTCAGAACATCCAGAAGGACCATACAGCAAGCCGGCAGTTATAGATGAGGATGGTATAGATCCATCTATATTCAATGATGAGGATGGAAGAAGATATATGCTTCTTAACAGAGGTGCCAGAATATTCGAGCTGAACGAGGATGCAACAAAGCAGATATCAAAGGCAGAGCTTCTATATTATGGAGACAATAAAAGAGCACCAGAGGGACCACATCTTTTAAAGAAAGATGGCTGGTATTATCTGTTTGAGGCTGAGGGTGGAACAGGACCAGGACATAGAATAACTGTGTCAAGAAGCCGTGAATTAAAAGGAATATATGAGCCTTGTCCTTATAATCCTATTATGAGACAGAATAATCCAGATGAGATCATACAAAGATGTGGACATGGCAAGCCAGTACAGACACAAAACGGTCAGTGGTACATGGTTTACTTATGTGGCAGAAAAATAGGTGATGGCTACAGCATATTAGGAAGAGAAACAGCACTTGATCCTATAACATGGACTGCTGATGGATGGCCTATAGTAAACAATCTTAATGGACCAAGTGCCCTGCAGGTTAAGCCGGATCTTCCAGAAACAATATGGGAAGCAGAAGCAGATGATGATTTTAATGAGTCATCACTAAGTAATGAATGGTGGTTCTCGAGAGTTCCTGAGATGGATGGAATAAAGCTTGCAGATTCACATGTATATGTAAAGGGAAGTGAGTATGATCTTGACTCAATGAAATCAAGAAATATACTCCTTAGAAGACAGAAGCATTTTAAGTTTGATGCTATATGTTGTATGAAGATGCCAGAGCTATATCCGGGTCAGAACTGTGGAATGACCTGCTATTATGATGAGAATACTTATATTAAGTTTGCAGTGTTTGCTACGCTGGATGAAGAACCAAAGTTGATGTTAAATATAGTTGAAAAAATCGGTGAAGAAGTTATAACACATGAAGGCATAATGGTTGATAACAGCAATCCTTACATATATCTTAAGTGTGAGACGAATTATCTAAGACGTGTATTTTCATACAGCTATAATGAAAAGGACTATAAAAAAGTAGCTGCACTTGACAATGTATATTATCTATGTGATGAAGGCTATAATAAGGGAAAAAGATTTACCGGAGCCATGATAGGTATGTATGCATTTGCTGGAACATATGGAAGCCAGTACACAGATACTGAAGGAAGACATGGAATTGATGAATATTATGCAGCATTTGATTATTTTAAATATATAGAAAAGTAGATTTAAAATCATATAATGTAAGTAAAATATTGGGAAATGGAGAAATAATATGGTAATTAACAGAGATGCAGAATTAGAAAAAAATATGTTTTCAAAATTATCAGACATTGATAATATCATGCATAAGAAGGATGCATATGCACTTGGATTAAGACTTAATGCGCTTTCTTCTCTTTGCAGGGCATTAAGAACTAAGGAAGCAGTGAGTGCGCTTACAGCTGCACTTGATAAGCTGGAAGCTGATTATTTTACAGGTGATATTAGTGTGGATGGACTTAAGAGCTTTATGCCAGGTACTGCGCTATATACAGCTTATGATTTTACAGGTGATGAAAAGTATAAGAATGCAGCAGTAAAGCTTGCAGAGGGCTTTAAGAATCTTTCAAGAAATGATAAGGGATATTTCAAGGATGAAGATGAAAAGAAGTGTCTTTGCAAGGCATACATGTATGAACCATTTTATATGGCATATGAGACAAAGGATGGCGGAAAAGAGCAGTATAACGATGTTATAGCCCAGTATAATGCAATGAATGATGAACTTTTTGCAACAGCTAAATATTCAAAGGATACAGACAAGGCTTTAAGAAGTCTGTCAATATATGCAGCAGCACTTATTGATACTATGGAAGTCATGGATCAGATGATATATGAAATATATAGGAAGATGCAGGATTATTATAAAGCATCAGTAAAGGCAGTATTAGAAGCCGGATACGGTGTTGATGGCTTTGAAGATATGGATGATGAAACAGAGCTCATGTTTGCATATGCTGTATTAAAGGGCTGCAGAATGAAGGCTGTCCATACAGAAAAATACGAAGGAACAGTATTAGGTGTATGTGATAAGGTTATGTCTGGTGAGATATTTACAGACGAGGATGATAAGGCTGATGATAATATAGTCAGCAAGGCAGCATTAGTATATAGTGAAACAGTCAGAAACAGGGAATATCAGGATTATGGCCGTGGTAAGGGAGGAGCATTATGGAGTTAGTATTGGTAACTAATACAGCAAGAAGTGCTGTTGTGGAATTAACAGAAGCAGGAAAGTATTATTCAGAAAAGGAATATGATATTTACGTAAATGGAGAGCATTTTGCACATACAGATAAGCAGATAACATCATTATATGGTTTTAAGCCGGATACAGAATATGAGATAACTGCTGTGTATGATGGAAAAGAATACGGACCAGTAGTATTTCATACAGATTATGAGTTCGTAACTCTTAATGTAAGGGACTTTGGAGCATATGGTGATGGAAAACATGATGATACCAATGCCATACAGTGTGCTATTATGGCATCTAAGAAGAATACAAGAGTGCTTGTTCCAGAGGGTACATATAGAATATCAAGTATATTCCTAAAGGATGATCTTACACTTGAGCTTGCTAAGGGAGCTACATTGTTAGCTTTCACAGATAGAGAAAAATTCGCTATTCTTCCTGGAATGATTGAGTCATATGATGAAAAGTCAGAATATAATCTTTCTTCATGGGAAGGTAATCCTGTAGATTCATTTGCAGCTATTATATGTGGACTTAATGTTAAGAATGTAACAATAACAGGAGAGGGTACTATAGATGGTGGTACAACACATGATAACTGGTGGAAGAACTGTAAGGTACGTAATATTGCATGGAGACCTAATCTGTTTTTTATTAATCACTGTGAATGTGTAACATTACAGGGAGTTACTGTACAGAATTCGCCATGCTGGACACTTCATCCATATTTCAGTAATCATCTTAAGTTTATAGATGTTAAGATTAAAGCACCGGCTGATTCACATAACACAGATGGTTTAGATCCTGAAAGCTGTGATGATGTACTTGTACTTGGAACATATATTTCAGTAGGTGATGATTGTATAGCTATTAAGTCAGGAAAGATATATATGGCTGAAAAGTACAATATCCCAACTACTAATATGATAGTAAGACAGTGCTGTATGAGAGATGGACATGGTGCTGTAACAGTTGGTAGTGAGATAGCTGCAGGAGTTATGGATGTTCATATTAAAGATTGTCTGTTTATGAATACTGATAGAGGACTTCGTGTTAAGACAAGAAGAGGAAGAGGAAAACGTTCAATTCTTGATGATATTTCATTTGAGAATATCGATATGGATAATGTTATGACACCATTTGTTGTTAACAGCTTCTATTTCTGTGATCCAGATGGTAAGACAGAATATGTCGGTTCAAGAAAGCCACTTCCAGTAGATGACAGAACACCATCCATAAAGAAATTCATATTTAAGAATATCAATGCAAAGAACTGTCATGTAGCAGGAACATATATATGTGGTCTTCCAGAAAGCAAGATAGAAGAACTTGTATTTGAAAATATTAATATAACATATGCTGATAATGCAAAGTCTGGAGTTGCAGCCATGATGTTAGGTTGTGATGAGGCAAGCAGACAGGGTATGGTAGTAAGTAATATAAAAAATCTTATATTAAAAAATGTACATGTTACCGGCTGCGATGGCGAAGAAATCATCGCTGACAATGTAGATGCAATAGTAAAAGAATAAGCTGGAACATATGAAAGCAGGTGAGAAAATTGAATCTGAAAGCACCTAAAGGAATAGATGTTGAAAGCTGGTTTATAGAATGTTACAGAAAACATCAGGGACATCCCATGCAGATATTATTAGGTCTTTATAAAGGAAACTATCATAAGTTTTTTCTTGCAGTTATATTTTTCTTTATAAAGCATGCTCCAGTATGGGTGCTCCCAATAGTTACAGCGAATATTATAAATGATATTACAAGCGGTTCACCAGAAACATACCAGAATATACTGATTCAGGCTGTTATAATGGTGGCACTTGTAGCATTGAATGTGCCGATGAATTATATGTATACAAGATATAAATCATTAGCAACAAGGTATGCAGAAACGGGACTTCGTAAGGCACTTGTACGTAAGCTGCAGCAGCTTTCAATATCATATCATAAGGAAACGCAGTCAGGACGATTGCAATCCAAGATTATGAGAGATGTTGAGGCCGTAGAAACGCTGTCAACGCAGATGTTTTTAAGTATACTTAATATTGCTTTAAATATAGGAATAGCGCTTATAGTAACTGTGAATAAGAGTATGGTTGTATTCATATTCTTTCTTCTTACAACACCAATAGCAGCGGCCACTATGGTATTCTTTAGAAATGTCATGAAGAAAAGAAATACTGAGTTCCGTAAGGAAATGGAAGAAACCTCGGCAAGAGTTATGGAAATGGTAGAGCTTATTCCAGTAACGCGTGCACATGCACTTGAAGAAGAGGAAGTCCATAAAATGAGTGGGCAGCTTTTTGCCGTTGCAGAAAAAGGATACAGACTTGATGTCATACAGGCGTTGTTTGGTTCTGTTGGATGGGCGATATTTCAGGTGTTTCAGGTCATATGTCTCGGATTTACAGGTTTTCTTGCTATTAAAGGAACAGTAATGCCAGGTGATATAACACTTTATCAGAGTTATTTTGCAACTATAGTAAGCCAGGTATCATCACTTATGTCGCTGATACCTACTATAGCAAAAGGTATAGAATCAGTGAATTCTATAGGTGAAGTGCTGCTAGAAGAGGATATAGAGCATAACGAAGGAAAAGAAGTTCTTGATGATATAGAAGGAGAATTCGATTTTAAAAATGTTATGTTCAGATATAACAATATGGACAGACCAGTATTGCATGAGCTTAATCTTCATGTTGATAAAGGTGAAACAATAGCTTTAGTTGGAGAGTCCGGAGCAGGCAAATCTACAATATTGAATCTTGTTATTGGATTTAACCTTGCTAATAAGGGTGAGGTGCTTGTAGATGGACATGATATGAATAAGATTGATTTAAGATCATATAGAAAACATATAGCAGTTGTTCCGCAGACATCTATACTCTTTTCAGGTACGATAAGGGATAATATAACATATGGTACAGAAAATGTGGATGATGCTACACTTGATAAAGTAGTAAAAGCTGCTAATCTTACAGATCTTATAGAATCTCTTCCAGATGGACTGGATACTATGGTTGGAGAGCATGGAGGAAAGCTGTCTGGTGGACAAAGACAGAGAATATCCATAGCAAGAGCACTTATCAGAAATCCGAAAGTTATAGTTCTGGATGAGGCAACATCCGCTCTTGACAGTATATCAGAAAAGCTTATTCAGGAAGCTCTTAACAATCTTACAAAGGATAGGACAACATTTATAGTTGCACATAGATTATCAACCATAAAAGATGCAGACAGGATAGCTGTTATAGCTGATGGTCACTGTGTTGAGTATGGCACATATGATGAGCTTATGGAACTTAAGGGTGAATTCTATCAGATGAAGAAAATACAATCATAAATTAAAAGCCGTTAACATCAAGTGTGTTAACGGCTTTTTGTAACGTATAAGCTGATTATAACTGTTAGTTGAACTATTAATTATTAGTTTAACTGTTAACTATTAGTTATTAATCCAGATTCTTAATGTAGAAATTAACTTTTCCTTAGTATCAGAATCAAGCTTAGATACTAACTGCATAATCTCGTTATCAAGTGCTGTGTTCTGGTAGTTCTTATCAACACTGCCAGCAAGATAATCAAGAGAAACACCAGTAAGTTCTGCATAGTATGAAAGCATTCTTAATGTCATAAGATTACGTCCATTTTCTACGTTGCTGATATAACCAGGTGTTACATCGAGAGCCTTTGCTACATCTTCCTGTGTTAATCCCTGAGAAATTCTTAACTTTTTAACTTTTGCTCCTAAATCGCTATCCATAGTAGACCTCCATTAATAATTATAAATTGTTAGTGTTAGTTTTATATAGTATCAGATAGGGGATATACATCACTATAGCAATGTATGATATCTGATATTTTAAAATTAGATTTTACTTTATTACTTCTTGTTAGCTCTGTATCTTGCTGTAGAATCAAGAATCTTCTTACGGATTCTTAAGTGTGTTGGAGTTACTTCAAGTAACTCATCAGTATCAATATAATCAAGTGCCTGTTCAAGACTTAATATCTTAGGTGGTACAAGTCTTAATGCTTCATCAGCACTAGAAGAACGTGTGTTAGTAAGATGCTTTGTCTTACATACATTAACTTCAATATCTTCTGTTCTTGGGTTCTCACCGATGATCATACCAGCATATACCTTTTCGCCAGGTCCTATGAATAAAGTACCTCTGTCCTGTGCGTTGAAAAGGCCATAAGTAACAGCTTCGCCATCTTCATAAGCAATAAGCGAACCAGTTTTTCTGTAAGATATATCACCCTTGTATTCTTCGTAGCCTTCAAAAGAAGTGTTTATAATACCATTTCCCTTAGTATCAGTAAGGAACTCGCCTCTGTAACCGATAAGACCACGAGATGGAATAGAGAACTGAAGTCTTGTATATCCTCCGTTGATAGGAGTCATGCCAAGAAGCTCACCCTTTCTCTGGCTTAACTTCTGGATAACAGAACCAGTGAATTCATCTGGAACATCGATATAAGCAAGTTCCATAGGCTCAAGCTTCTTTCCTCTTTCATCTGTATGATAAAGAACTTCTGCCTTACTTACCGCGAATTCATAGCCTTCACGACGCATGTTTTCGATAAGAACTGAAAGATGAAGTTCTCCACGTCCTGATACCTTGAATGAGTTCTCTGAACCAGGATTTTCTTCTACTCTTAAACTTACATCAGTGTTAAGCTCCTTGAAAAGTCTGTCACGGATATGTCTTGATGTAACAAACTTACCTTCTTTACCAGCAAGAGGACTATCGTTTACCATAAAGTCCATAGAAAGAGTAGGTTCAGATATCTTCTGGAATGGAATAGCAACAGGGTTCTCAACAGAACAGAGTGTATCACCAATCTTAAGATCTGCAATACCAGATACAGCAACGATGTCACCAAAGCCAGCTTCATTAACCTCTACCTTGTTAAGTCCGTTAAATGTGTAAAGTTTAGTTACACGGACTCTCTTTCTTAAATCAGGGTCGTGGTGGTTGACAATAGCCACCTCCTGATTAACCTTAATTTTACCATTCTCAATCTTACCTACACCGATACGTCCAACGAATTCGTTGTAATCAATAGTAGATATAAGCATCTGAGTATCAGCATCAGGATCACCCTCTGGTGCTGGAATGTTGTTAATAATACATTCAAATAAAGGCTGCATATCCTTTCTTTCATCGTTAATGTCAGCCATAGCGTAGCCTGACTTTGCAGATGCAAATATAAAAGGACAATCAAGCTGTTCTTCGTTGGCATCAAGATCTATGAATAATTCAAGAATCTCATCTATAACCTCAGTAGGTCTTGCTTCTGGTCTGTCAATCTTATTAATACATACAATTACAGAAAGATTTAAATCAAGTGCCTTCTGAAGTACGAACTTAGTCTGTGGCATAACGCCTTCAAATGCATCTACTACAAGTACAACACCGTTAACCATCTTTAATACACGTTCAACCTCACCGCCAAAATCAGCATGGCCTGGAGTATCAATGATATTAATCTTAGTGTCTTTATAGTGAATAGCAGTATTCTTTGAGAGTATAGTAATACCTCTTTCACGTTCAATATCGTTAGAATCCATAACACGTTCAGCAACTTCCTGGTTAGCACGGAAAGTACCACTCTGTTTAAGAAGTTCATCTACAAGAGTTGTTTTACCATGGTCAACGTGGGCAATAATAGCGATATTACGAATATCTTCGCGTTTAGTCTTCATTATAGTATCCTTTCATTAATAATCTGCAGCTATAGTGTATCTGGTGTAAGCTTTACATTATATTTACGTAAAGAAATGTATCAGATAACAAATATAGTTACATGAATCAAATAATACATCATATCTACCAACAATATATATTATACACTAGCTGGTTATGATTAGCAACTTTTATATTCTATCACAAAGCTTATAAAATACAATAGTATAAATACTAAAAATATTGTACATTATTTGATACATAATTAATCGGACATTACTATAACACGAAATTATATATAAGTATACCGGTATACATATATGTTTTAAAAAAAATACATAGATTAAAAAAATATCTGAAACATAATAAAAAATGAAAATATTAATTTGCATAAAGCTGTATAAATGTAGTAATATAGCGGTGTTGGAACATAATCTTTACAATTATTAACCCACATATTTAATAATATTTAAAAAAAAATAATAATTTGTACACAACTTCTTCAAAAAAAATGTGTAATATTACAGCTAAATGGAACATATACATATGGAGAATAAAAATAAAGCACATGATTGCTTCTAATATCATATTAATCATCAGGAAGCAGTCAAAGAAGGGAGAAATACTTATGCTTGATAAGGTAATTGAAAACAACAGGGTATGCATCATTGGAGAAGTGGTATCAGAATTCACGTTCAGCCACGAAGTATTTGGAGAAGGCTTTTATATTGCCAATGTATCTGTAAACAGACTTAGTGATATGGTGGATATTATTCCGCTTATGATAAGTGAAAGACTTATAGACGTCACTAAAGACTACAGAGGAAGAAAAATAGAGGTGTCAGGTCAGTTCAGATCTTATAACCGCCATGAGGGTGTTAAGAATAAGCTTGTACTTTCTATTTTCGTAAGAGAGTTAAGATTTATAGAAGATGACGAAGTTCCAGAAGAACAGTCAAAATCAAATCAGATATTTCTTGATGGTTATGTATGTAAACCACCTATATATAGAAAGACACCACTTGGAAGAGAAATCGCTGATATTCTTGTCGCAGTAAACAGACCATATGGAAAGTCTGACTACATACCATGTATTGCATGGGGAAGAAATGCAAGATTTGCAGGTGGTCTTGAGGTAGGAAGCCATCTCCAGATATGTGGAAGAGTACAGTCAAGAGAATATACAAAGAAAATAGGCGAAGAAGAGGTTGAAAAGAGAGTAGCCTATGAGGTGTCTGTAAGCAAGATAGATCTTGTTGAGGATGAAGAATAGAATATAGCTTTGTATGACTATGTACAAAGCATATATAAATAAGAAATAAAAAGTCAGAATGGTTGACAATGATATATACAAGTGTTATATTCATGTTAACTTTTTAATTCTACGAAGTAGAGGTCGCACGATTCAATAGTAACTGTACTGATGTCCCCAAGCATATGATGTGCAGCGAAAGGGGAGAGTGCCGAAGCAGATTATGTGGGAAGTTATCTGCTGGGCGTAAGATTAATAATCTTATGACTGTCATTATAGACATGTTTATGTCATATGATGGAGGGCTACGCAAGGATTTCTGATTTTTTGAATGGATTCTTTTAAGCCGGTCTGTCATGGAACCGGCTTTTTTTAATGCTGATGAATGAAAATAAACTTTTATTCATTATATCTGGCTTTGGGTGCTACCGGAATAGAATTGAAATAATATAATAATACAACGGATAAACGTTGGAATGGAGGATTTATGTCAATATTTACAGGTGCAGGTGTTGCTATTGTCACACCTATGAAAGCTAATGGAGAGATTAACTATGATAAGCTTGCAGAGCTTCTTGATTTTCAGATTAACAATTCAACAGATGCAATAGTTATCTGCGGAACAACTGGTGAATCTGCAACAATGACAGAAAAAGAGCATGTTGAAGCTATAAGGTTTACAGCAGATTATGTTAAGAAGAGAGTTCCAGTTGTAGCAGGAACAGGCTCTAACTGCACACAGACAGCAGTAGAACTGTCAAAGGAGGCACAGGCAGCTGGTGTTGATGCCTGCCTTGTAGTTACACCATATTATAACAAGGCATCACAGAAGGGCCTTATAGAACACTATACAACAATAGCCAAATCAATCGATCTTCCTATTATCATGTATAACGTTCCAAGCAGAACAGGATGTAATATACTTCCAGAAACAGCAGTTAAGCTTGCAAAGGAAGTTGATAATATAGTAGCTATAAAAGCTGCAACAGGTAATCTTTCACAGGAATCAAAGACAATGATGCTTGCAGAAGGATGTCTTGATATGTATTCTGGCGAGGATGGCCTTATAGTTCCACTTATGTCAATAGGTGCTAAGGGTGTTATATCAGTGTTATCTAATGTAGCTCCTAAGCAGACACATGATATATGTGCAGAATTCTTTGCTGGAAATGTTGAGAAGAGCCGTCAGTTACAGTTTGAGGCGCTTGAGCTTGTAGATGCTTTATTCTGTGAGGTTAACCCTATTCCAGTTAAGACAGCTCTTAATCTTATGGGTATGGAAGTAGGACCACTCAGAATGCCTCTTTGCGAAATGGAGGAAGCTAACCTTAATAAGTTAAAGACAGCACTTAAGAATTATGGACTTATAAAGTAATGTAAGAATCTATAATTTGGCAGATAAAAGAAATGTGTGAACACAAACATTGAAATAATAAAGAAAATAATGTATGGAGGCTATGATAATGACAAGAATTATTATGCATGGCTGTAATGGACATATGGGAAGAGTTATTACAGACCTTGTAAGCAAAGATGATGAATGTAAGATAGTAGCAGGAATTGATCCATTTGACGATGGACATAATGATTATCCAGTATTTGCATCAGTTAAGGACTGCGATGTAGAAGCAGACGTGATAATTGACTTTGCAGCAGCAAAGGCAGAAGATGCACTTCTTGATTATTGTGAGGAAAAGCAGATTCCGGTTGTAGTATGTACAACAGGTCTTACAGATGAGCAGATTGAACATGTAAGAAAGACAGCCTGCAAAGTAGCAGTTCTTAAGTCTGCTAATATGTCACTTGGCATTAATATGCTTATGAAGCTTTTACAGGATGCAACTAAGATTCTTGCACCAGCAGGCTTTGATGTGGAGATAGTTGAAAAGCATCATAATAAAAAGGTTGATGCACCAAGTGGTACAGCACTTGCACTTGCTGATTCCATAAAGGAAGTGCTTGGTGATGACTACTATTACAAGTATGACAGAAGCCAGGAAAGAGCAGCAAGAGATCCTAAGGAAATAGGTATCAGTGCAGTGCGTGGTGGTACAATAGTAGGAGTACATGATGTAATATTCGCTGGTGAAGATGAAGTTATTGAATTCACACACACAGCATATTCTAAGTCAGTATTCGCTAAGGGTGCGATAGAAGCAGCTAAGTTCCTTGCAGGTAAGAGTGCAGGAATGTATGATATGTCTGATGTTATAGCAGCAAGATAGCATATAAACAATATCAAATAATCAGGTATTGAATTATAAAATTTGCAATAAATAAGTGCCTATTATATTTTAATCATATGATAGACACTTATTTTGCTATGCTCATATTAAATTATTAAGATTTAATGTATAGTATTTAATCTCCTCAGCAATAGTGAACCCCTCTGACTTATAAAGATTAACCGCAGGTATATTAGTGCCTGAAACATGAAGAATAAGAGGAAGTTTATGATAATTGCTTTTATTTTTCCAATCTTTTATGAATTCTGATAATAAATGTCTGGCATAACCGCATTTTCTCTTATTAGGAGCAGTCCATACATCATGTATACATATGTGTGTATTGAAGATGTCAAATGCAATTGATGATATAAGCGCGTCAGATGTATTTGATACAAGCTGGTATTCGTCATCATATTTTAACAGTTCCAAGGTATCAGGAAGAGAGGAAAGAGCAGCAGCTTCTGTATATTCCTGTGTGTTATGCAGAGACATAAGATAATCACTATAGGCATATTTTATATTAATAGTGCCAGCATTGGAACTATCAATGAAATTATCTTTTATAGATGCGATATATCTTATATTAATATTGTTAATCTTGCTATTCTTATTGCAGTTGTTATGACTATCAGATATAGAACTGATTGTATTAATAAGTGCCTGAAATAATCTTATAAAAATATGCTGGCGTCTGTATTCAGGAGCAACCATTGCAGTGATTTCTATAGTTGTATTATCTGGTATATTGCCTGTTGTATTATTTAGCTCAGGTTTTAAACAGGAAATAAAGCCGACAAGAGAGTGGGAATCACTTGAAAAAGCGGCAAGCTGTATTAAGTCATCTGCTGTATATTCGTCAAAATATGGTTCATAGCCGCATAGTCTGGAAAGTTTTAATACATCATCATATGAGAATACATTTTCTATACTGATATTGGAATTAGCGCTGTTGTAAGCATTAGCGTTATTGCTGACATCAGAATAGTTATTGTGTTTAAGTCTGCAGGCTTTATGATTTACTGACATTGTTTAATCCCCTTGGTTGGCGTTAGTGTTTATTATTTTTACATCATTTAGATGACAATAATTCGTCAATATGATGTAAATTTTATTTAAAAAATATTGTAGCAAATTAAAAGATAATGTACAATAATAGTTAATATTTGTTTTATATTACAAGCAGATACGAATAAACAGCTATGTTTCACAGCATATTAAGTGGAATGTGAATAATAGAAAGGGCGATTTATGAGTAAAGTAGCAATATTAACAGACAGCAATAGCGGTATTACACAGGCACAGGCTAAGGATATGGGTGTTACAGTTATACCTATGCCTTTTTTTATAGATGGTGTGGAATACCTTGAGGATATTAATCTTACACAGGAAGAATTCTATGAAAAGTTAAAAAATGATGCAGATATATCTACATCACAGCCATCTATAGGAACATTGCAGGAATATTTTGATGAATTGTTAAAGGACAATGACGAGGTTGTATTTATACCTATGTCAAGTGGACTTAGCGGTACATGTCAGACAGCAACTATGGTAGCTGGTGATTATGATGGCAAAGTACAGGTTGTCAATAACCAGCGTATATCAGTAACTATGCGCCAGTCGGTTATAGATGCAAAGGATTTGGCAGATAAAGGAATGAATGCCGAAGAGATTAAGAACATACTTGAGAAACACAAGATGGATTCAAGCATATATATTACTCTTGAGACACTTAAGTATCTTAAAAAGGGTGGAAGGATAACACCTGCGGCTGCGGCAATCGGAACTATGTTAAAGCTTAATCCTGTATTACAGATTCAGGGAGAGAAGCTTGATGCTTTTGCTAAGGCAAGAGGTAAGGCTTCTGCTAAGAAGATTATGCTTAAGGCTATGAAGGATGACTGCGAGAACAGATTTAAAGATTATGCGGCTGAAGGAAAGCTTCATATGGAAGTTGCATATACTGGTAATGAAGAAGAATCTAATGAATGGGCTGAGGTTGTAAAAGAAGCATTTCCAGAATATGATTTTCATATGGACCCGCTCTCGTTAAGTGTTGCCTGTCATATTGGATATGGTTCATTGGCAATAGCAGTGTCAGCTTATGTACCGGAGGCAGAATAATGGCAGCACCTTTAAGAAGTGAGATTGATAATGAGTTCAAATGGGCAGTTAATGACATCTACTCATCAGATAATGTGTGGGAGGAAGATTACCAGAAGCTTATTAAACAGGCGGGCGAGCCTTGTGAATATCAGTCTGTTTTAACTGAGTCGGCTGATAATCTTTATAATGTATTAAGGGAATTAAATGATACAGATTATCTTGTTGAGAGATTATATGTATATGCTTTTATGAGATATTATGAGGATACAGCTAATTCAATGTATCAGGATATGTCAGGCAGGGCGCAGGCGGCAGCAGCTAAATGTGCAGAAAAGTACGCATTTGTTGAGCCGGCAATATTAAGTATGGATGAAAATGTTCTCTATGAATATTTAAAAGATGACAGACTTAAGCTGTATAAGCATATGATTGATGATATGTTAAGCCAGAAAGAACATTCGCTGTCTGAGAAGGAAGAAGTACTTCTTGCAAAAGCATCGCAGGTAATGTCTGTTCCTAATGAGATATTCTCCAAATTTAATAACGCAGATGTCCATTTTGGCAGTATAATTGATGAATCTGGGAATAAGGTTGAGCTGACTAACGCAACATATGTAAAATATATGCAGAGTCAGCAAAGAAGTGTAAGAAAAGAAGCCTTTGAGTGTCTTTATAAGGAATATAAGCAGCATATCAATACGCTTGCAGCCTGCTTTTATGGCAACGTAAAACAGGCAGTATTTAAGGCTGAAGCAAGAAAATATGAATCAACATTACATATGTATCTGTCTGATTCATTTATTCCTGTAGATGTATACAAGAATCTTATTAATACTGTAGATGACAATCTTAATCTTATGCACAGATATGTTGATATAAGAAAGAAAGCTTTAGGAGTTGATGAGCTTCATTTTTATGATATATATGCTCCGATGGTAGCGGACTATGAGTGGAAGGTTACCTATGATGAAGCCAGGCAGATGGTTCTTGAAGCTTTAGCACCTATGGGCGAAGAGTATGTTGCTAAGGTTAAAGAAGGCTTTGAAACAGGCTGGGTTGATGTATATGAGAATAAAGGAAAGCGAACAGGAGCATTCTCGTGGGGTGCATATGGAACACACCCTTATGTATTCCTTAATTTTTCTGGAACATTAGATGATGTATTTACTATTATCCACGAGATGGGTCACGCAATGCATACATACTATTCTAATTCTAACCAGCCATATATATATGCTGGTTACAAGATATTCGTTGCAGAGGTTGCCTCTACATGTAACGAAGCACTTCTTATGAATTATCTGTTGGAAAGCTGTAAGAATGACAAAGATGATAAGAGAAGAAAATATCTTATTAACCATTATTTTGAGCAGTTTAAGGGTACTTTGTTCAGACAGACAATGTTTGCTGAATTCGAGATGACAGCCCATAAAATGGTCGAAGAAGGCAATGTCCTTACTGCTGACAATCTGTGTGATGTATACAGAAAGCTTAATGAAAAGTATTTTGGAAGTGAGTGTGTTATTGATGATGAGATAGCATACGAGTGGGCAAGAATACCACATTTTTATACTCCATTTTATGTATATCAGTATGCAACAGGATATTCTGCTGCTATTGCGATAGCTGCTGGAATATTAAAGGGCGATAAAAACATTAAGGAGGGATATAGGAAATTCCTTTCAGGTGGCTGCAGCATGCATCCTATAGAGCTTCTTAAGCTGTGCGGAATAGATATGGAAAAACCGGATGTTGTTCAGTCAGCGCTTGATGTGTTTAAAGAACTGCTTACAGAATGGGAAAATAATTAAGATAAATAGCGCCGGATGGTAGTAAATACAATCATCCGGCGCTTTATTTAATGTAAAAAGGCTTTTGAATTAATAATGGCTAAAAGGCATATGAATTATATAAGGCTCTTATAAAGCTCTGTTATCTCTTCAACACTTGTTTCTCTTGGATTACCAGGTCTGCATGCATCATCATAAGCTGACTGTGCAAGGAATGGAATATCCTCTTCTTTAACAATATCTTTAAGATTAGCAGGAATACCAACATCCTGTGACAGCTTCTTAACAGCATCTACAGCAGCTTTTCTGTATTCTTCCTGTGTCATATCATCTGTACCTTTAACACCCATAGCTTTCGCAATATCACGATATTTCTCACCAGTTGCTGGAGCGTTGTATTCCATAACTGTTGGAAGGATAATAGCGTTAGCAACACCGTGTGGTGTGTCATAGAGAGCACCAAGTGGGTGAGCCATGGAATGAACAATACCAAGACCTACGTTAGAGAATCCCATACCTGCTATATACTGGCCAAGTGCCATGCCTTCTCTTCCCTCAGGTGTGTTTTCAACAGCACCTCTAAGGCTCTTAGAAATGATTTCAATAGCTTTAAGATGGAACATATCGGATAATTCCCATGCACCAGCTGTGATGTATCCTTCGATAGCATGTGTGAGGGCATCCATACCTGTAGCGGCTGTAAGTCCCTTAGGCATACTTGACATCATGTCAGGATCAACTACTGCAACAACAGGAATGTCATGTGGGTCAACACATACCATCTTACGATTCTTGCTTGTATCTGTGATAACGTAGTTGATAGTAACCTCTGCGGCTGTACCAGCAGTAGTAGGAACAGCAATGATAGGTACTGCAGGCTTCTTAGTAGGAGCAACACCTTCAAGACTTACAACATCTGCAAACTCAGGGTTGTTGATGATGATGCCGATAGCCTTGGCTGTATCCATAGAAGAACCGCCACCGATAGCGATAAGATAATCAGTACCGGCATCCTTGAATGCCTGAACACCAGTCTTTACATTCTCTACTGTTGGATTAGGCTTGATATCTGAATATACCTCATAAGCTAAGTTGTTTTCATCAAGTACATCAAGAACTTTTTTAGTTACACCGAACTTGATAAGGTCTGGATCTGAACAAACAAAAGCTTTCTTAAATCCCCTTGCAACAGCTTCTGTAGCTATTTCCTTAATAGCCCCCTTTCCATGATAAGATGTACCATTAAGAATAAATCTCTGTGCCATAATAAATATTTACCTCCATTCACGTTTTAATTCATAGTTACATTTTAACACTTTGTCAGAAATATACAAGTAAAAATATCAAAAAATGATAAATTGTGTCTAAATTCATAAAAAATATTATATATATGTATACAATCGTGAGCGTAAAAGGAAAAAAATGATTATTCATGTCGAAAAAAATGTAATTCATGCAGATTGTTCCACAGACGTGGATTAATTATGTATTATAAGCATAGTATCAGGGAACTGTTATCCAAAGATAAGTATAAGGGTGAGATTTATTTTTATTCTTTTATTGTAATCTTTATAGATGATGGTTAAAGCGGGAATTAAATAAATGCATATAATTTACCAATATATAAGGAGGCGTTAATATGAAAAGGTTTTTGAGTGTACTTTTGTGTACGGCAATGCTGATTACTGCAGTACCTGGAATGTATTATGCACAGGGGGTTGGCAGTCAGACTGTATATGCACAGGAAAAAAGCGACAGTGATATACAGGAAATCGATTACCAGCTTAATGGAGGCCATTATGTAAGTGGATATGATGCTCCTGTGAATTATCCAGTTCAGGAACTTCCTGATAAAGATAAAATAATTAATCAGGGATATGAGTTTGGTGGCTGGTATGATAATGCACAGTTTGAAGGAGAGCCTGTTACTAAGATTGATCAGGGTGATTATACAGGTGTAGTTGTGCTTTATGCCAGATGGATAGAAAGATATTATTATATTGATATACCTCAGAATGTTGATACAGCTGGTAAGGAGACTGGTGAAATACAGGTTTCTGGACATGCAGGAGGTTTATATGAAAAGGATAAGGTGAGTGTTTCAGTATCATCAGATAATAAGTGGAAGCTTATTAATAAAAATACTTCATATACTGATATTATGCTGGATTATGGACTTTATCCGGATGGTAACAACGAAGCACTTGTGGATAATTCTATTGTATCAGAGCTTTCTAAAACAAAGCTTGATAACACAAGTAAGTACTTTGTAAGATTAACAGATGCACCGGAGTATGCTGGTACATATTCAGACAGTCTTACATTTGATATATCCTTTGAAACAACTAATTATAATATAAAGTATGTTACAAACGGAGGAACTCTTTATTCAAAGAATAAGGATGAACAGCAGGGCAGCGTAGAACTGACGGAAGAGACCTTTGAAGCTGGTACTAAGCTTTCGCAGCTTCCATCACCTGGAAAGGAAGGTGCAGTATTTCTTGGCTGGTGTTATGATTCGATATGTACAGATTATGTAAGCTCAGAGGACAGGCTGTTAAGCGATGTAGTGTTGTATGCAGCATGGACTGACACACAGGAGTTAAGGACTGTAAGCCTTGAATCATTTGCAAGAAGTTATGATGTTGATGCAGATAGTTTTTCAATAACTGTAACTGATAAGACAGGCAGTCTTACACAGGATGATGTAAGAAGCCTTATAACAATAAAGAATACAAGTGACCTGTCTGATGAGACATCAGCAGTTGTGTCTGCAAAGGCTGTTTTAGATGGAGAATATACATTTTCAGTAGAAAGCAATACAGGCTGGCAGCAGGGCAGTTCATATCGTCTTGAGCTTAATGATGACAGATTATACTTTACAGGTTATGATACAACTATAAGAGAGTACGATTTTACTGTTTATAAGCCAGAGGTGAAAAATGCCGGTCTGAATAATGATATAAAGTATATAAGTTCAGGCAGTCTTAGCAATCTTATGGTTGACGGCAAGTCAGTAGATAATATATCTGTTTCTGCCATGACAGTTGGTGTTGATGGAACTATAACAGATTCAACAAAAGTTACCGGAAGCTTTACATATGTACAGGGTACATTAAGCTTAGGAGATAAGATAGCTGTATATGAAGGAAATGTTATTCCTTCACTTGATACAACATCAGTTTCAGATGATGATGTGTCATTTTTTGAGATAATTGCGGTAGATGGAAGCAGTTATTCATACAGGGGACTTGCAGCTAAGGAAATACTTTTTGTTCCTGATGTACTTCCTGTTAATATGATAGATGATAAAGACAATGATGCTGATAACAATAGTGTCACGATAGCACAGGACAAGCTGTCTTATAATAATGATACTAACAGTACAGATGATAATCCGTCACTAGGTGAAAATACAACTATAGATAATGGGGATTATCTGGCTTTATATAGTGATACAGAGGATAATATCCAGTATGCAGTTATAACAGAGGTTTCTAAAACAGATACAGATTATATAATTTTATACAATATGGTTACCTGGGAAGAAGTACAGGCAGCTATGGATATATATCAGACAGATAACATCAAAGGTGATGATATATTAAAGAACCAGGATGTTAACGAGATTGAAAGAAGTGTTGAACAGCAGGCAGCAGATAGTGGGTTTGCACAGAGTGTTGCTAACGAAGTCGCAAAGGCTGTTGTTATGACAGATTCTTACCAGGAACTGAAAGAATACTTATCAGACAGACTTTCGGCTGATATAAGTGTCAGTGCAGTCAATGATGAAGAAGATGATTATGCTATGCAGTCAGTTGACGATGGTATAGCAGCATATGCAGATGATAATAAACCATCTGTGGGCATAGATCATATAAAAGCAGATCTTTCAACAAAGCTTAAGCACTTTGATAATATAAGTGGATTAAGGCTTGCACTTGATATTGGTGTAGAGATTGAGTTCTCTAATATGAAGGTAGTTGTTTCTGCTGCGTTTGAGCAGGAAGTAAAGATGAATATCAATGTAAGCGGTAAAGCTGTATGGAAAAAGTGGAAGGATATAATTCCTTATATAGATGATTACAGAGTTGCAGTTTCGTTGGATCTTTATGATTATACAGGCATTAATTTTAATGTTGATGTAAAAACAGCAGAAGGCGATGACGAAGAAGATGAAGATTCAACAAAGCTTGATATAGTAGTCAATAAAATAGCAGAAGAATTAAAGAATATGATGGAGCTTGGAACTACATATATTTCTGAGAATTCTGATATATCAACAAGGCTGGAAGATATAAATGACTTAAAGAAAGATGATAATGAAGATGATTCAGAGGATGACAAGGAAATATCAGTGGCAAAAAGTCTTGCCGAGAGATATTCTGATATGCTTGAAAATGAATCTGATTGGGTGGATTTATACACGAAGTCGCTCACATCATCACATGTAAGGGTTATAGGAATCATAGATGTAGCTTTTGATGTTGAATTCGTAGTATCGGCTAATGTTAATATATCCATGGGAATGACATACTGGTATCAGAATGGTAAAAGGTATGTATACAGCATAATGGTATTCAGTAAAAATGTTACAAGTGACACTATAGATTTAAGTGAAGAAAAGTATGAGCTCTCTGTATATGCCATAGGAACTATAGGCATAAGAGCTGGTATACGTCTGAGTGTCAGTGTTGGTCTTATATCAACGAAGCTTGCCAGTGTAGGATTTTCGGCAGAGGTTGGTGGATACGCACAGATATGGGGATATCTATACTATCAGCTTAAGTACGCAGCCTCAGAGGGAAGAAACAGCAGCTCTATGGGAGCGATATATATGGAAGTAGGCGTATATATGCAGGTTGATTTCCTAGCACAGGCTTTGGCAGGAACGTTCAGTTATAATCCGACACTTTTTGAGAAGCAGTGGCCTTTATACAGTGTAGGTATTGTTGAAAATGTATGCGATTTCACACATGACCAGGAAGAGTATAAGGATATAAAACTTAAGCGTGATATCAAGGCAGTGCGTATACCAGAAACATATTTTAGTATGCAGTATCTGGATATGAAGGAAGGTCTTGAGGATGGTGAGTATTCCAACAAGATATTTGCTGATGACAGTAGATACTATGCTATTACAATGACTAATCCTGCATTTACATATGACCCATTAACCAATGTCATAACTGTTGACCCAGGTGATAAACCAGAGCAGGACGGAGAGATGATAATAACATGGAAGAGCCAGAAGGGTTCCTTCAATACTAAACCTATTACAAGAAGAATCTCTCTTCACTGGGATAACTTAAGAGATGGATATTATATAGCATTCCAGACTAATGGAGGCTCTATAGTAGACACAGTAGTGGCTAAGTATGGAAAAGAAGTAGCTAAACCTGAGGATCCGGTTAAAACTGGTTACACATTCGCAGGCTGGTACGAGGATGAAGCTCTTACTAAGAAGTATGAAATACCAGATACTATGCCTAATGAGGATAGAATAGTATATGCTAAGTGGGAAGCAGCAGATATGACATATAGTGTTGCTGACTATGTAGAAGGTACAGATGGCGTATATAGTATGGCATCTATACGTACAGAAACTGCAAAGACTGATGATACGGTAACAGTACAGCCTTCAGAAAGAAGCGGATTTATTACACCACCTGTATTATCATATGTAGTGCAGGCTGATGGAAGCACAAGATTTAACTACTATTATGCAAGAAACAAGTACAATATTAAGTTTGTATCAGAAGGAGAGACAGTTTCTGAGGGCAGCTATACATATGGAACACAGATGCCGACACCTTCCGTATACAGACCAGGATATGAGTTTGTAGGATGGGAACCAGAAGTGAGTTATACAGTTCCTGCAAGAGATGTGACTTACACAGCTATATGGAAAGAGTCAGATGATGTTGTGTATACAACAAAGTATTATCTTGAAGATGAGAATGGCGGCTATGTGATAGATAAGGCTGGCATATCCAAGGGAACAACAGGACAGAATGTTACAGCTGCAGCTGCGGATTATGATGAAGGCAGTTATATAGTAAAAGATATACCTTCTGGTATAGTAAAGGCGGATGGCAGTCTTGTTCTTAAAGTATACTACGATAGAAGTACATATGATATTACATATGATACAACAGGCGGCAAGCTTGAGAATAACAAGCAGTCAGTTAAGTGGGGAACAAAGGTTGTTACACAGGTTCCTGTAAGAGATGGTTATGCATTTGCTGGCTGGTATACGGATAAGGAGTGTACAAACAGCTTTAATGGTGTTATGCCTAAAGAGAATATAACGCTTTATGCAAAGTGGGATATGTCAAAGGTTAATTATACTGTTGAACATTATATGGAAAAAACAGATGGAAGTGGATATGAGCTTACAGACAGACAGGTTTATACAACTGATGTAGAAAGTACAGTCACTCCTGATGTGAAAAATGTTAAGGGCTTTACATCTCCACAAAAACAGTCCGTAAAGGTTACAGACAGTACAAAGATTGTTAAGTACTACTATAAGAGAAACGTACATAAGCTTACACTAAAGTATAATAATGGAGAAAATGATGGAGTTTATGAGTATAGATATGGTACTAAGTTATCTGTAGGACAGCCGGTAAGAAAAGGTTATATATTTACAGGCTGGGATAAAGATATAGCAGAAACTATGCCGGATGAAGATATAACATATACTGCAGGCTGGAATATAGCAAAGTTTACTATAAGCTTTAAAACGGATGGTGGAAGTAAGATAGACTCTATAACACAGGATTATAATACAGCTATAAGCGCTCCTGCTGCTCCAGTTAAGAAGGGTTACACATTTACAGGCTGGGATAAGGATATTCCAGACCGCATGCCGGCAGAAAATATGCTTCTTACAGCAAAGTGGAGTAAAGATGTATATAAGATAGCATATAATCTGAATGGTGGAGAAGCAGATAACCCAGGTACTTATGAGGTTGACAGCAGTGTTATTACACTTAAGACACCAGTGCGTAAAGGTTATACGTTTACAGGCTGGAGTGGAACAGGCATAGATGGCACAAGTAAAGAAGTAGTTATAACAACAGGTTCTACAGGAGACAGGACATATACAGCTAACTGGAAGGAAAACAGCTATACTGTACAGTTTATACCTTATGGTGATGGAACAACAGGTTCTATGAAAGAAATGTCACTTATGTATACAGCTGAGGCAGCTATAGAGGATAATAAGTTTGTAAGACCTGGTTATACATTTGCAGGCTGGTCTGTTGAAGCAGGCGGCGAGAAGAAGTATGAGCCTGGTGAGGTTATAAGCAGACTTAAGTCAGGTGATGGCGAAAGAATCACTCTGTATCCAGTATGGACAGCGAATGAATATACTGTACATTTTGATACAGGTGCCGGTGAAAAGCCTGATGATATGGTTTGTACATATGATAAAGAATATGAACTGCCAGTCACTACAAGAAGCGGCTATAGATTTATGGGCTGGAGTGTTGAGGATGGTGGAGCAGTTATATATCTTCCAGGAACATCAGCATCTAATCTGGCATGCGAAGGTGAAGTGACACTGTATGCAAGCTGGCTTAAGGTAGAGTTTAACTATAGCACATATAACAGCTATCATGTTACAGATGCTAAGAATGAAACACCAGTTAAGTTCCATTTTATGATAGGTGGAAGCCAGGCGGGCAATTCATCAACAGATGGTGGACGTACCAATGTTATATATATGGATGGAATGAATTTGGAAGAGTTAAAGCGCGTATGCAGTACAATGACATTTACTATTACGTATAAGCTTGATATGGATGAAGATGGATATGCAGATATGGATATAACGTATAGGAAAGCTTCTAACCAGAGCTGGCATGGATTTGCAGAAAAAGATATAGATATAAAGAAGAATAATGGTAAAACATTAACTTACACGTATTCTATAAATATTTCAGATGTGGATGCTATATGCTATAGATTTGATGCACATGGATCTTTATCTGATAAATATTGGCTTAGAAATATCAGATTCAATGCAAAGTTTCATTAAAGAGTATCAATAATAATATATAAAGAAGTTTATAATTAAAAATGAAGCATAAGAGTATTGTTTTCTTCGACGAATAAGGATATCATAGTCAAGTAAGACATAGGTTTTCCTATGTTGGTGTAAAAAGCAGGAAACCAAACTTTGGTCGGGGAGGTTCCTGCTTTTTGTTTATATGTAACTTAGATATAATAACAGCAGGTACAGGATAAAACAATCTGGCGTAAAATACATAAGATTAATTTATGCTGTACCTTTTTTAATTTGCTTGAAAATAGAAAAAAAGATGTATGGAAAGTTACGATTTACAGTCCGTTGCAGAACTTCTGGCAGGGGAATATGTAGTGAATTCCAATCGTTCAGTTTGTGTAATTGTAAAATCGGAATTGTATCAGCGTAAGAAGGAGAACAATATCATGTTTAGAACAATTCGTAAAAAGAAAAATGAAATCAGCATCGACACTGCAAAGGCTCTTTTGCAGTCCAGCCGACGTGGCGTTCTTGCCGTAAATGGAGATGACGGATATCCCTATGCAATTCCTATCAACTATGTCTACGATGACGATGCGCAGAAAATTTATTTTCATGGAGCACGTGCAGGCCATAAAGTAGATGCACTACGTGCCTGTGACAAAGTATGTTTCACGGTATATGGAAATGAAACTATCAAAGAAGAAGATTGGGCACCGTTTGTGCAGAGCGTTGTGGTATTCGGCAGATGTCACCTCGTAGAATCCGGTGCAAGAGCAACAACTCTGTTAAAACGATTTGCAATGAAATACTATCCCAGCGAACAGTTAGTTGATGAGAAAATTGCCCACGCAGGAAAAGCTGTGCAAATTTTTGAAATAGAAGTGGAGTACCTCAGAGGCAAGGAAATACAGGAACGATAAATTCTAATTTTTGAAACTGAGAAATCGGAATTTATCAAGCTGTTAATTTTGAAAATTTCTTTGAAAAACTATTGACTCCTACGCAACGTAATAGTTTACGATATGTTTATCGAGAGGAGGAAATGACAATGATGACAGTGAATGAGGTAAGTAAATTAACAGGAGTGAGTATACGCACTCTGCAGTATTATGATACCATTGGTCTCTTAAAACCTATTGAATATACAGAGTCAGGTTATAGGTTGTATGACGATACATCCTTGGAAAGGCTGCAACAAATTTTACTGTTTAAAGAATTGGAATTTCCACTTAAGGAGATTAAAAAGATAATTGATGCCCATAACTTTGACAGGAACAAAGCATTAGAGCAGCAGATTGAATTGCTTACTATGAAAAAAGAGCATCTTGAAAATCTTATTAGTTTCGCTCGAGGAATAAAAGGAATAGGAGTGAAATATATGGATTTTAAAGTATTTGATACAACAAAGATTGATGAGTATTCTAAACGAGCAAAAGAACAATGGGGACAAACCTCTGAGTATAAGGAGTTTGAAGAGAAAACAAAGAACTGGACGAAAGACGATGAAGCTACTGTTGCAAATGAGTTTATGCAATTATTTGTTGAATTCGGACAAATGAAAGAAATGGACCCAGAAGATGAACAGGTGCAGTTGCAGGTAAGGAAACTTCAGGATTACATTACAGATCATTTTTATACATGTTCTGATAAGATTTTATGCGGTCTTGGAAGAATGTATGCCGGTGGAGGAGAACTTACAGAAAATATTGATGATGTTGGAGGAGTTGGCACAGCAGAGTTTGCAAGTAAAGCTATTGATATATTTTATATGAGCAGAAGGTAAATTTCAGTTTGTAACGAAGGTATTTGCGATGAAAGGAATTAAGATTGAGTTATTGGGGATTGCAATAATACCTTTAGGAATTGCTGTGACAACAAATAATTTTTGGGGATATGTCCTAGGTTTTCTTGGATTTGGCGTCGCTGTAGTTGGCTGTTTTCTAAAAGATAATCACTAATAACTTCTTGTTTGAAAAATTGAGAAAACGTAATATTGAACAAAAAAGAAATGCACAGTTCTTAGCTTATCGTGAACTGTGCATTTTTGTAAATAAATACTTTTAATTAGCCGATTACGGCATCCTCTGCT
>OHLZ01000265.1_pt1 | contig 28364 bp, 27 predicted proteins | sample 1569211 | NCBI WGS metagenome assembly OHLZ01 (sample SAMEA3879606, study PRJEB24766) | human gut metagenome | biome: human-associated habitat; feature: feces | place: USA | collected 1985/1987
GGACTGGCCTGTCACCCGCCGGAACAACCGGCTCAGGTAGTAGGGCGAAAGATAAAACTGCGCCGCTACCTCGGTGAGGGAAAACTTCTGCCGGTAGTTGGCCGCAAGGTAGGCGCAGATCTGCTCCACCGTCTCGTTGCGGGGGCGGGCGTCGGCGGCGCTCTGCGCCCGGTGCTCCTGCTCCACATAGTGGAGGGTCAGTGCCAGATACAGCCCGCCGGGATACTCCGGCTCGCCCATGGCGCTCCGCATCATCTCCAGCAGCGTCCGCAGACGGCTGGCCCACTGGACGCTACCGTAAAGGGCCATCTGACTGCCCGGTGCAAAAAGGCGGAGGAAATCTTCGCCGGTGGCGTTCTTCATCTCGTGGAGGGCCGCCTGTGGGAAACTGCACCCCAGCATTTCCGGCTGGGTGTGGCCTGCCTGCGATACCGCCCACGCCCCCGGCCCCAGCAGCAATGCGCAGCCGGGGCTGACCAGGAGCGACGTATCCCCGCACTGGACCGTGCAGCTGCCGCCCGAAAACAGAACGATATGGCACCTCTCGGCAGGCAGCTCGAGCCGCCCGCCGGCCAGCTTGAGCGCTCCCGCCGTGATCTTCGCGTTGAGCTTTTCCCGTTCGGCGCGCATCCGCCCTTCCCCCTTCTTGCTATGCCTGCCCCGCCGGGGCAGTGCTCCGATATTCTTATCCTAAGTGTACCATGCCCGCCCTCTGCGGGCAAGCCGCAAATCTACGCAAATAACTCAGGAGGCTGTAAAAATGAATCTGTCTCTCATCCGTTCCATGACCCGCAGCGCCGTCTTCGAGCTGGAAAACGGCAAGTGCTTCCGCCCGGAGCACCCCTTCGCCGTGGCTCTGAACGGCAAGACCATTTACGAAAGCTGCAACGCCAACGTGTTCTCCCTCTTCTCCCTGACTCCGTCCACCACCTACACCGTGGAGGTGGACGCCGAGGGTGAGCACCTGAAGCTGGATTTCACAACCGAGGCCGAGAGCTTCTTTGTGGACGCATCCCGCTATGGCCTCGTCGCCGACGGCGAGACCGACAACACCGGCAGGCTGCAGGCTGCTCTTTCCACCTGCCCCAGGGGCGGCACGGTATATGTTCCCGCTGGCCGCTACCGCACCGCCAGCCTCTTCATGAAGAGCTGCACCACCCTCTACCTCGAGAAGGGCGCTGTGCTGCTGGGCGACAACGACCGCACCCACTACCCCATCCTGCCCGGCGTCATCCCCAGCGAGAACGAAGTGGACGAATACTACCTCACCGGCTGGGAGGGCAACCCGCTGAACAGCTTTGCGGGCCTGCTGAACATCACCCAGGTGCACGACGTCGTGGTCACCGGTGAGGGCACCCTGGACTGTGACGCCCAGAACGGCGACTGGTGGGTGAACCCCAAGGTCAAGCGCATCGCATGGCGTCCCCGCGCCGTGGCGATGGTGGACAGCGAGAACGTCTGCCTCCACGGCATCACCGTGCAGAACAGCTACTCCTGGACCATCCACCCCATCTTCGTCAAACACCTCGACCTGCTGAACTTCAACATCAACAACCCCTACAACGCCCCCAACACCGACGGCATCGACCCCGAAAGCTGCGAGTACACCCGCATCATCGGCGTGAACATCCACGTCGGTGACGACTGCATCGCCATGAAGGCCAGCAAGGTCTTCCTCGGCATGAAGCTCAAGAAGAGCTGCGAGCACACCGTCATCCGCAACTGCCTGCTGGACAAGGGCCACGGCGGCATCGTCATCGGCAGCGAGATGAGCGGCGGCGTCAGGGACATGGTGGTCACCCAGTGCCTCATGGACCACACCGACCGCGGCCTCCGCGTCAAGACCCGCCGCGGCCGCGGCAACACCGCCGTCATCGACGGTCTGGTGTTCCGCAACGTGGAGATGCGGGGCGTCAAGGCGCCCTTCGTCATCAATATGTTCTATTTCTGCGACCCGGACGGCCACAGTCCCTATGTCCAGTGCCGCGAGGCTCTGCCCGTGGACGAGTACACCCCGAAGCTCGGCACCCTGACCATGGAAGACATCGTGGCCACCGATGCACAGTTTGCGGGCTGCTACTTCGACGGCCTGCCCGAGCAGCCCATCGAGGGCGTCTCCATGAAGAACGTCACCATCACCTTCGACCCCGACGCCAAGGAGGGGCAGGCTGCCATGGCCGACAACCGCCCGCTGGTCAAGAAGCTGGCCATCTACGCCGAGAACGTCAAGAACATCAAGCTGCACAACGTCAGGATCGAAGGCTGCGAGGGCGAGCGCCTGCGCTTTGCCAACGTCGGCCATTTTGAGGAGGACTAAGCCATGACTCATGAAGAGATTTTGTCCATGCTGGGCGATTATGTGGACTACCTCATCGCCAATTCCAGCGCCGAGGCACCCATGTGGAACATCGAGAAGGTCCGCAGCGGCAAGCCCAACAAGTGGAACTACATCGACGGCTGCATGATCACCGCCTGCCTGAGCCTGTATAAGACTACCGGCGACGAAAAGTATCTGAAATTTTCCAAGGATTTCATCGACTGGTTCGTGCAGGAAGACGGCTCCATCAAGACCTACGACCCGAAGGAGTACAACCTCGACAACGTGAATCTGGGCAAAAACCTGTTCATCCTCTACGACATCTTCGGCGACGAGAAGTACCGCAAGGCCATCGACACCATCCACAGCCAGCTGCTCACCCAGCCCCGCACCAAGGAGGGCAACTTCTGGCACAAGGACATTTATCCGTGGCAGGTCTGGCTGGACGGCACCTACATGGCCCAGCCCTTCTATATGGAGTACGAGACCCGTTACAACAAGATGCAGGGCTGCATCGACAGCTACAAGCAGTTCATGAACATCCAGAAGCACATGCGGGATGAGAAGACCGGTCTGTACTACCACGGCTACGACGAGAGCCGCCAGATGTACTGGGCCGACCCCGTCACCGGCTGCAGCCCCAACTTCTGGCTGCGGGCCATGGGCTGGTTCATGGTGGCGATGGTGGACGTGCTGGAGCGGATGGACGAGCAGCTCTACAACGAGTACCGCGGCATCATGGCGATGTTCAAGCAGACCATCGAGGACGTCCACAAGTTCCAGGACGAGGAGACCGGCATGTTCTGGCAGGTGATGGACCACCCCGGCGTCGAGGGCAACTACCTCGAGACCAGCGGCACGGCCCTCTTCGCCTACGCCGTGCTCAAGGGCGTGCGTCTCGGCTACCTGCCCAAGCGGATGGCCGCATGGGCCGAGAAAGCCTTCTACGGCACCTGTGACAAGTATCTGAGCAAGAACCCGGACGGCAGCCTGCAGCTGGACGGCATCTGCCTCGTGGCCGGCCTCGGCGGCAAGGACCACCGCGACGGCTCGCTGGCTTACTATTTCAGTGAGCCGGTGGTCTGCAACGACGCAAAGGGCGTCGGCCCGCTGGTGCTGGCCTACACCGAGATGATCGCACGGAAGTGACCTCTCCCCTATAGCAGAAGACCTCCGCCGCCTTTCAGGGCTGCGGAGGTCTTTTTTACATTGGAATTTATTGTTTCTGTTCAGGGCCAAAGAAATGCAGGACCCTCAGCGGAGCCTCCGCGTACAGTGTAAATCTTCCCGTTCCAGCGGGGACAAAGAGCTGATCCGTCTTTTTCAGAGGCAGGCTGCGGCCGTTTGCGCTCAGGGTCCCTGCGCCTTCCAGCACATAGATGCCGCTGCCGCGCGGCGGGCAGTCCACCGTCAGGGTGTCGGAGACGTTTACTTCGTCCAGACGGAAGAGCGGCGTATTGCGATAGCCCACCAGCGTCGTGATGCTTCCGCCCGCCGTTTTCAGCACCGTTTCCGGTTCGATGAACCAGCGGTCGTGGATCTCCTCGCGGCTGTGCGGCTCATAGTGGAAGCATTCGAACATCTTTTCAAAGCCAAGCCCCTGATGGCACATACTGTCGGCCACGGCAAAGCCGCTGGGCGTCGTGCGCTCCACCCGAATCGTATAATCCGTCGGCTCCTGGATCTCCACGAGGAAGCAGCCTGCGCCGATGGCGTGGGGCATCCCGCCCTCGATCAGGATGGTGTCGCCCGGATGCACCGGGTATTTCTGCATCCCGGCCAGCATCCCGGGAATATCCTGTGCGTGGAACAGCGCTTCCCACCGCGCGCGGGTCATGTCCGGCTGGAAGCCGTAGTAGATGCAGGGTTCTTCGCCGTTCACGGGGTGGCCGCTGAGGATGTGCCAGCACTCGGTCTTGCCGTACTGACTCTGGAACAGCCGCAGGGCCGTCGGCTTGTCGGGATGCACCTGCAAGGTCAGACGCTCGGCGCTGTCGATGAGCTTGGTCAGCACGCCGAGGGTGGGCTGCGCTGCGCCTTTGCCGAGATAGCCCTCCGTATCGCTTTCCAGCACCGATTTCAGGGTGACGTCGGTGCCGCGCAGGTGGCTCATGCCCTCTTCGGGGAATTGCTCCCGTCCGGCGTTGCGGGCGGCGACGGTGGAAAGGATCCACTCTTCGGGGAAATGCCCGTCCTCGCCGTTGGAGTCACCGTGCAGGGCGTCCAGCATCCGGCCTCCCAGATAGGTGCGCCACGCCCGGGGGTTGTCCAGCAGGAACGGGAAATCTGTTGTCGGTTTCATAAAACCCTCCATAAAAGGCACAGAGCCTGCCTTTCCAAGGCAGGAAAGACAGGCTCCGCTTTAATTAGATAGAAGAATCAGAGAGATGTGGAAAGCTTGATTTAAGCGCCGTACACGAGGTTCGGCAGGAAGAGCACCGCCTGCGGGAAGAATATCATGAACAGGATGACACCCACGACCGCGAGGTAGAAGGGCCAGCCTTTCTTGAAGGTCTCCTCAATGGGACACTCCATGATGTCAGACACGGCATACAGCGCGGTGCCGACAGGGGGAGTCATGACGCCGAAGGTGACGGTGGTCATCATGATCATGCCGAACACGACTTCGTTGACGCCGATGCTGCGCATGACGGGCAGCAGGATGGGGGTCAGGATCAGGGCGATAACGGTGGTCTCCATGAACATACCGCAGATCAACAGGAAGACGACGACCAGCAGCAGCAGGATCGCGCTGTTGCTGGTGATGCCCAGCAGAGCGTTTGCAATGGTGACAGTGATGTTATCGAACACGATGCCGTAGCCGAACACGCCGGAGAACGCCAGAATGATGGTGATGACGGTGATGTCCTTCACGCTGTCGCGCAGGGTCTGCAGCAGGCTCTCCCAAGTCAGCTCGTGGTAGAACACGGTGCCGACCAGCAGGGCGTATGCGCAGGCAAAGGAGCCGGACTCGGTGGGGCTCATGATGCCGAAGCGGATCAGGACGATCAGCAGGACAGGGAACAGAATGGCCCAGATACTATCCAGCAGAGCCTTCAGAATCTCAGACAGCGGAGCCGGATGGTCATGCTCGGGCTTGTAGCCGAAGCGGCGGGCGCTCCAGGTGACGGCCAGCATCAGCAGCACGCACATCAGGATGCCGGGGACCCAGCCAGCCATGAACAGACGGCCAATGGACACCTCGCCGACGGTGCCGTAGATGATCAGGCCCATGCTCGGCGGAATGGTGGCGACGATCAGGCCGGACAGGCCGTTGATGGCGGCAGACCAGCCGCGGTCGTAGCCCAGGCGGGTCATCTCAGGTCCGAGGATGCGGCACTCCATCGAAGCATCTGCAACCGCAGAACCGGAGACGCCGCCCATCAGGGTGGACATCAGGCAGGAGACCTGACCGATGTTGCCGTACATAACCATCCAACCACATCTGATTTTACAAGAGGGTCTGTGAATATTTACGATATTGCACGGGAAGCCGGAGTCTCGATCGCCACCGTCTCCCGCGTGCTCAACCACAAAGATACCGTCCGCGCCGACACCCGCGCCAAGGTGGAAAAGGTGCTCAAACGCTGCAGCTACGCTCCCAGTGCCATTGCACAGGGCATGGTCAGCAAGAGCCTGCACACGGTGGCCGTTCTCACGGTGGACAGCCGGGATTCCCACTATGCCCGCACAGCCTACACCATCGAGCGCGGGCTTGGTGTTCCGGTGGTCGAGGAGAGCTGGGAGTCGGTTTTGAAGAATCGTCCATTCTTTAAAGAATTGTCCATAGACAAATCTGTAGGCAGCCTGTAAAATACCTTGTGGATAGTCAAAGCTAACCCCGGACCACTTGAGAGGGTGATTTCTATATGAAAAAGACACGACTGACGATCATTCTATTGATGATTCTAACGCTTGTTTCTGCAATCATTACGCTTTGCATGGGAGCAGTCCGCATTCCGGTACAAGATACACTATCGATCCTGCTTCGGCACCTGTTCGGGACAGACACAGGCACCTCGGTATCTGTGGCATTTGAACAGATCGTCTGGCAGATCCGGATGCCCCGCATTATTCTGGGCTTTCTGACAGGAAGCGGGCTGGCGCTCTGCGGCTGCGTGATGCAGGCCGTTGTCCAAAACCCAATGGCAGACCCATATATTCTTGGCGTGTCGGCAGGCGCAACGCTGGGAGCCACTGGTTCACTCTTTTTAGGGCTGGGCGTGATCTCCGGCTTTTGGGCCTTTGTAGGAGCAGGCGGTGCCTGCTTTCTCGTATTGGCCCTCTCCTCGGCGGACGGTAAAACCACCTCGGTCAAGCTGATTCTCTCTGGCATGATCGTCAATGCACTGCTGACCGCATTTTCCAACTTTATCATTGCAGTAGCAGGTGATTCTGACGGTATGATGTCCATTAAGTTCTGGACGATGGGCTCCCTGACCCGCGCCGGATGGAAAAACATCGGCCCCATCACACTGATCGTACTGGCGGCAGCAGTCTTTTTCCGGACGCAGGCCCAGACGCTGGATGGTCTGATGCTTGGTGAGGAAGCAGCTTCCACCATCGGCATCAACACCTTCCGGTGTCGGTTGGTTTATCTGCTGGTGCTCTCGGTGCTGACCGGTGCACTTGTATCGGTTTGCGGCACGATCGGATTTGTTGGGCTCATCATCCCGCATGTTTCCCGCGCCATTGCCGGCACAGCCCACCGAAAACTACTGCCGATTGCGGCATTATCCGGCGGACTGTTCATGCTCTGGGTGGATGCCATCGCCCGCAGTCTGATTCCCAACACCGAGCTGCCTGTGGGCATTTTCACTGCCTTGGTGGGTGCGCCCTTCTTCGTCTATGTGATGGTGCGTAAAAAGTATGGATTTGGAGGCAATTGAATGAAACTGGATGCGAAAAACGTCAGCGTTTCGATTGCCGGAAAACCCATCGTTCGGAATCTCTCCATTGAGGTGCCGGACCGGAAATTCTCGGCCTTGCTGGGTGCCAACGGCAGCGGCAAGACCACTCTGCTCCGCTCCATCTACCGCACACAAAAGATGGACAGCGGCATCGTTCGTCTGGATGACGAGGACATCACACACTTTTCCGGCAAAAAGCTGGCGCGGAACATGGCGGTGATGGGACAATTCAACCAGATCAATTTTGACTATACCGTGCTGGACATCGCCCTGATGGGGCGGTATCCGTTTCACTCCCTGCTGGAGCAAGAACGGGAGAGGGACTACGAGATGGCTTTGGAAGCACTGGACAAGGTAGGCATGAAAAGCTACCGCGACCGGAACTTCCAGTCCCTTTCGGGCGGTGAAAAGCAGCGGGTGGTTCTGGCCCGCGCGCTGACCCAGTCGCCCAAGATCCTGATCCTCGACGAGCCGACCAATCATCTGGATATCCGCTATCGGTTAGAAATCCTTTCAATCATCAAAGATTTGCAGATCACGGTCTTGGCAGCGCTGCACGATCTGAGCCTTGCAGCACAATTCTGCGACCACCTCTATCTGATGAAGCAAGGCGAAATTGTAACGCAGGGCCAGCCTCAAGCGGTGATGACCCCCGAAAATCTGCGCCGAATCTTTGATGTAGAAGCCTGTGTCTACCCCAGCCCGATCAACGGAAAACTGATGATTCAATATCTATAACAAAAACGCGGGAGTACCCCGCAGAAAGAGGAAAATTTATGAAAAAGAAACCCCTGAGTGTTGCCGCCGCGGCACTGGCAGCCGTCATGCTGGCCACTGGCTGCAGTCAGACCGCATCTTCTGTGGCATCGTCCGCTGCTGCCTCCTCCGAGATCGCTTCGTCTGCTGCCGAGAGCACCGTCTCCGCCGAAGAGACCTCTTACCCCCTGACCCTGCAGATCTATGACGCTGATGGCAATGCTGTGGATATGACCTACGACCATGCACCGGAGAAGGTGCTGTCCACACAGCTGTCCATGACTGAGCTGCTCATCAAGCTGGGGCTCAAGGATAAAATCGTCGGCGTATTCGATAATGACAACGCCCTGAAAGGCGACATCGCCGATGAAGTTGCTTCGCTGAACAGCCTCGGCGATAAGAAGTCTGTTTCCAAGGAGACCATCCTTGCCACGGAGCCGGATCTGATCCTTGGCAAGGGTCCCCTGATGTTCACTGAGAACAGCATCGGCACTGTCCAGTCCTATCAGGAGCTGGGCATTCCCGTCTATACTGAACTGGCCAGTGCTTCCATTGATCAGTCACTGGATAACATTGTAGAGGATGTGCGGAACATCGGCGAGATCTTCAACGTGCAGGAGACCGCTAACTCTTACGCCGATGAGCTTCAGGAGCGAATCGATGCGCTGATGGACAAGGTCAGCAGCCAGAGTGGCGAACCCCTGAAGGTTCTGTTCATGGCTGGCTACGCCGATGGCACCTTCGTGGCCTTCAATTCCAAGATGAGCAGTTGTATGCTGAATGCCCTGAACGCCGAAAATGTTCTGGACAAGGGCGGCAACGGCCTGACGCTGGAGAATCTTGTCTCCATGAACCCGGATATCATCGTCTACGTCCGCGCAGACCGCTTTGGTGCCACCGATGCCGACGCGGTGGAGCAGCTGACCGCCAACGCTGTTGTACAAGAAGTTCCTGCTATTGCCAATCAGAAGGTCATTGAGATGGATTACGATGACGTGATGGATTACGGCGCACGGGTCATCGATTCTGCTGAGACCCTGTACAGCTTCATGTATAGCGCTTCTTAAAGCAAATCCTCCGGTTACGGCAGAATGCGGGTGGGCGGAAAGCCCATCCGTTTTTTGTAGATACGGCTGAAATAGCAGGCATCCCGGTATCCAACCTCGTGGGCAGCCTGCGTCACGGTGTAGTCACCGGAGCGCAAAAGCTCAGTGGCTATTCGGACACGATAATTGATGAGGTAATCGATGGGCCGGATGTTTTTGTACTTATAAAAGAGATAGCTGACATGTCCAGCCTTCTCATTGACCTGCTCGGCCAGTGCGTCCAGCGTCAGCGGCTCTGCATAGTGCTCTGCGATGAAATCCAGCAGGATGCTCATGATTTGGCTTTCATTGTAAGTTTCCTCTGGCTGAAAATCTGCGAAAATCTGGGCGAAGAATTCTTCCGTCAGCTTTTCTTGCTGGTACTGGCTGCGGATGTCAGCGTCCGGGTGGAGCTTTAGGATCTGCTCCAAAATGGAAAAGGTCTGTTCCGGATTTTTGAGCTTGTGGGAGAACAGCAAAGGCCGGTCGTTTTCGTAGTACATATTGATGTAGTGGAAATCCTGCTCGCCCAAGGCCGAAATGGTCAGGGTCTTGTCGGGACATCCGTGCAGGAACAGTCCTCGCTTGGCAATGAAGGGTTCGTGCTCAAATGAGAAGATGGCCCGACCCGACGCCGGAACAATCAGTGCACTTTTCAGGGTGCGGTAGCTGTTACTCTCACCAGCGTGCAGGGTCAAGCTGCGGAAGCCGACGGACTCGATTCGGCCCTGATTGTATTCCTGAAATAAAATTTCCAGCGGATTGGGAAGCGCGGATATTTGATTCATTGGGAGCTCCTTTGTGCAAGAGTGGTTAGTTAATGCTAATATAGCACAAAATGCTACCGTTTGTCTATGTGGGGAGCGCCCCACACTGCGTAATAATTGACAAAAAAGGGCGGTTATGGATGGAAATTCTAAATCTCGGTTCACATCGAATTGGAGTCCGGTTCCCGGAAAAGGGACTGCGCAAAGGCAAAAATCCTGCGATCCTGCTCAACGATGGGGAACTGATCGAGCAGTTGAATCTGCGCACGGAACGAGCAGTGTTGGTGGGGGTATACCCCAATAACAGACTTTCAGAGTATACCCCGTGGCCGGAACCGGCTATTCGACCGGGCACACCGGATTTTGGCGGGCAGCTAGGACAATATCATCGAGAACTGAACAACGAAATTCTCCCGGCGCTTATAGACGAATACGCCCTTGACACGGAAAAGCTGGCGTATGGCGGCTATTCGCTGGGCGGTCTGGCTGCGGTGATGAGCCTTTGGGAAACGGAGGTATTCGCGTCGGTGTTCTCTCTTTGTGGGTCATTCTGGTATCCGGGAGTTGCGGACTTTATCGAGGAACACCCGCTCCTGAACCGTTCTGCTCGGGTATATCTCCAGAACGGCACCCGAGAGGGCGAGGGCCACAACAATCGCCTGAGTGAAGCTGCTGCCTATGCTCAGCGCGTCCACACTGCACTGCGGACAGTCTGCGGAGCTAAAACCGTGTTCGATGATAATGGCCATCATGACCGGCAAAGTGAGCGTCTTAACGCTGCACTGCGTTGGGTGGAACGTGTGCTATGAATCATTGGCGTAAATTTTGGCGTATTCAAAATTGCAGGGATTTTGATTGCTGTCAAAGGCAAGCTGGTCTGCCATCTGGAAAACCCTATTCCCCTTTCAAAATCTTTGGATATAACAAAAAAGCGGAAGCTATGTTGTTTTTCCGCAACATAGCTTCCGCATCCTTGTATTCTGGGTTCGGTGTACCTACTACACCAATCCGCCTATTCGATTCTTACACCACACCGCTTCGCGATGCTGCTTCTTTGCTTCTGCTTCCTCGCCCGCACTGTAGTCTGCAATAATGCGTTTAATGGCACGGCTCACACCTCCACAGCACCCGTACACTTTCCGTGTGACAGGAAGTCAGGCTGTAAAAAGTCCTTCCTGAAAATTTTTACGAAAAATCGAAGGTTCACACTCTGCTCATTGACATTTCGTCCTTGATATGCCATTATCATGATAACAACTCCCCCAGGCCTCTGCGCACAGCGTATGCACACTTGGGGGCGTTTTGCTTATAAAGGAGATTTTTCATGGCAGACAAGGACTTCAAAACGATAGACGAACAAATCGAGATTCCTCGTTCACGAGGCCTTTCCATCGAAGAGGAAGCCGAAGCAAAGGATTTTCTGCTGCGGAACAATTATTGCCGTGTCAGCGGCTGGCCCACGAAGCCTACTTAAAGCACTTCATCAACGACCTGAACCTGACCGTCCCCTCCGGGATGGCCTTGGTTCGGGTTCGTTATGCAGCGATAAGAAAGCTAAAAACTTGCTCCGACTCCTTCGGGAGCCGAGCTGGAACTCCAAGTAACTATCTTATATTAAATTATCGGAGTAGATTACCACAAAAATCGAGCCGCGTCAACAAAAAGTTTTGAAAACACGTCACTTTCGGCAGAGTGCAAGAAAACACAAGGGAAACTTTGGCAAAAAGAGAGAGGGCCGGACGGTGTCAGCCCTCTTGACGGCGATTTAGATTAACGTAGTGTCCGCAAAAAATTCCACTTGACAATCCAATATTGCCTTGCTATAATTCAATTTGCAACCAGTTTGCAAATTCGAGAGAGGAGGGCAATGGAATGAACTGCACTGCAAAACAACGCCGCCGCGCTGCGTGGACGCTGCTGGTTGGTTTCCTTCTGGCCATTTTGGTTTCTTTGACGTTCTGCGCGGAAGAAGTCGACCACGACTGCACTGGGGCAGACTGCGCCATCTGCGCACAGCTGAAACTATGCAAGAATATCCTGCACGCCGGAAAAGATGGTTCAGGGCCGTTCATTCGGACGCTCGCGCCGCATTTTGTGTTGGCAGCTTTGCTGTCGCTTTGCTCTCCGCTTTTGCTGATAAAAACACCGATTCAACTAAAGGTAAAACTGTCGGATTAAGAAATGCTTGTCCGTATGATTCTTGATATCAAACAATGGAGCGCATTTCTATGAAAAAATTCAAACGTATATTCGCTGTATTTTTTTGCCTTTTACTGGCTTCTGGTATTTTGGGCGGCTGTGGGAAGGCCGGATCCTCGTCCATTTCTGCACCATCCGCATCACAGAGTGGCAGCAAGCCGCTGAAAATCGTCACGACTATTTTCCCGGAGTATGACTGGGTGCGCGAAATCCTCGGCGACAAGGCCGATAATGCCGAAGTTAGCATGCTTCTGGACAACGGCGTAGATTTGCACAGCTATCAGCCCACCGCAGATGATATTATTAAAATCGCAGACTGTGACTTGTTCATCTATGTTGGCGGCGAATCGGATGGCTGGGTGGAAGATGCCCTGAAAGAAGCCACCAACAAAAATATGAAGGTTATCAATCTGCTTGATGTGCTGAAAGATACTGTTAAGACAGAGGAAGCAATGCCCGGCATGCAGGCGGAGGAAGGACATCATCACGGATATTCCCGCTTTGCCGATAGCGATGTGCGGGATAGAAGCCTGTCCGATTGGGATGGCGAGTGGCAGTCTGTTTATCCTTATCTTCAAGAGGGTATTCTGGACGAAGTGATGGAACGTAAAGCAGAAAACGGGAACAAAACGGCGGAAGAATATCGTGCCTATTACGAAACAGGTTATAAAACGGATGTTTCCAAAATTACAATCAATGCCGAAAATAACACGATGTGTTTTGTGAAAAACGGTGTTGAGGCAAAGGCTGCCTATCAATATAAGGGCTACCAGATTTATGACTATAAATCTGGTAGCAGAGGCGTACGATATTTCTTCGAGGCAACCGATGGTGATGCTGATGCGCCCAAGTATGTGCAATTCAGTGATCATGGCATTGCTCCGGGCAAAGCGGAACATTTTCACATTTATTTCGGCAACGAAGGCTTCGATGCGCTCTCTCAGGAAATGGAGCATTGGCCGACTTACTATCCGATGGATATGAGCGGTGATGAAATCAAGGAGGATATGCTGGAACACGCGGAAAAAGAATATGACGAGCATGTATGGCTGTCGCTGAAGAACGCTGAAACTCTCTGCAACGCAATCACCGATGCACTGGAAGAGATCGACCCGGCTAACAAAGATGCCTACGCTGCTAACGCTGCCTCCTATCTGGAAAAGCTGGCCGCTCTGGATGGCGAATATCAGACGGTGGTGGACAATGCCGCCCGGAAAACTGTGCTGTTCGGCGACCGTTTCCCGTTCCGCTATCTGGTGGACGATTACGGTCTGAGCTATTATGCCGCGTTTGCAGGCTGCTCTGCGGAAACGGAAGCCAGCTTTGGGACCATTTCTTTCCTTGCTGGCAAAGTGGATGAACTGAGACTGCCCTGTGTACTGACCATTGAAGGCGCACAGCACAAAGTTGCCGAAACTATCGTGCAGAATACCGCCGAAAAGGATCAGTCCATCCTGACGCTGGATTCCATGCAGTCCACCACATCCACCGATGTGGCAAACGGAACGACCTACCTTTCCGTGATGGAAAGCAATCTGGATGTGCTGAAACAGGCTCTGAACTAAAGGAAGGAACCGTCATGTCTCAGCTCATTTGTAAGAACCTTCTCGTTGGCTATGAGGGAAAGGCCATTCTGGATCCTCTGAACTTTGAGATTCACGCAGGCGGCTATCTTTGTGTAGTTGGTGAAAACGGTGCAGGAAAAAGTACCTTGATGAAAACCCTGCTCGGTTTGCAGCAGCCTATTTCCGGACAAATCGAGATGGGCGATGGCCTGCGCCGGAACGAGATCGGCTATCTGCCCCAGCAGACCATCGTGCAGAGGGATTTTCCAGCGTCGGTGCAGGAAATCGTGCTGTCTGGCTGCCAGAGCCGTTGTGGACTCCGCCCATTTTACAGTCGGGAGGAAAAGCAGCTTGCGCAGGATGCCATGCACAAAATGCAGATCGGGTCGCTGGCAAAACGCTGTTACCGGGAGCTTTCCGGCGGTCAGCAGCAGCGCGTCTTGCTGGCGCGCGCCCTCTGCGCTACCCGGAAAATGCTGCTTCTGGACGAGCCTGTTTCCGGCCTTGACCCAAAAGTGACTACGGAAATGTACCATCTGATTGAAAAACTGAACCAGCAGGAGGGCATTACGGTCCTGATGATCTCCCACGATATTCAGGCTGCGGTTTGCTACGCAAGCCACATTCTTCATGTTGGTGAAACGGTCTTTTTCGGCACACGGGAAGCGTATCTGCAAAGCCCGCAGGGGCGGCTGTTTGCGGCTGGGAAAGGCGGTGCAAAATGAGCCTATTGGAAAAGCTGGCTTTTTACTGGAACTATCCCTTTGTCCGCTATGCGCTCATCGTGGGCGTTCTGATCGCCCTGTGTTCTTCGCTGTTGGGCGTGATGCTGGTGCTGAAACGGTTCTCCTTTATCGGAGATGGCCTTTCTCATGTGGCGTTCGGCGGCATGGCCGTTGCGACCGTGCTGGGAATGTCCGACCATATGCCGCTGACGCTGGCCGTGACTGTGGCCTGCGCAGTCCTGTTGCTGCATACCGGACAAAACACCCAGATCAAAGGTGACGCCGCCATTGCTATGGTGTCCGTTGGCGCGCTTGCAATGGGCTATCTGCTGATGAATCTGTTCTCGACCTCGGCGAATCTGTCTGGCGATGTGTGCAGCTCCTTGTTCGGCTCTACCTCGATTCTGACCTTGACAAAATCGGAAGTATGGCTCTGCATAGGGCTTTCCATCATCGTGGTCGCGGTGTTTATGCTGTTCTACAACAAGATATTTGCAGTCACCTTTGACGAAGACTTTGCACAGGCCGTTGGAACCAATGCAAACGGATACAATCTGCTGATCGCCATTGTCATTGCCGTCATCATTGTGCTGGCAATGAACCTTGTCGGCTCTCTGCTGATTTCTGCACTGGTGATTTTTCCGGCTCTTTCGGCGATGCGCCTGTGCAAGAATTTCCGCGCTGTCACCATCTGCTCGGCGGTATTGTCCGTGAGCTGTGCCTTTGTGGGCATCGTGGCTTCGGTTCTGGCCGGAACGCCGGTCGGCTCGACCATTGTAGCGGTTGACATGGTGGCTTTTGGCTTGTGCTGTCTGGCCGGAAAACTGCTGGGGAGGGCATCATGAAACAACTTTTGAAAGGAGTTCTGCTGCTCTGTGCCGCCGCTGCATTGACTGCCTGCGGCGCAAAGTCCGAAGCCGCATCTTCCGTGGTGACGGTTTTGCCGGAGTCTGCATATTCTAGCGCTGTTACTGCATCTGCCCCGGAACATCCCGTGCAGCTCCCGGAAAGCAGCACTGCTGGCGCAAGCGATCTTCACGCTGGTATGGATGCAGACCTCGATCTGACCCAGCTTAGCAGTACAGTCGTATACGCCGAGGTGTATAATATGCTTTTTACCCCGGAGAGCTACACCGATAAAATTGTTCGTATGACGGGCGAATATCAGGAGTATACAGATGAGCAGACCGGTGAACTGTATCATTCCTGCGTCATCTACGATGCGTTTGCCTGCTGCCAGCAGGGAGTGGAGTTCGTGCTGACTGATGGCGATTACCCGGAAGAAGGCACAACCATTACCGTGGTGGGACGGTATGAAACTTATACTACACCCTATTATGATTATTTTCATCTGGTGGATGGAGTAAGGGAAAAGTAAATCAAACAAAACGAATCCCGGCAAGTGCCTACCTTGTAGAACACCTGCCGGGATTTGTTGTTATGTTGGACTTCATCTTCCAGCCTGCCATGGTCACAGCCAAGTGACAGATAATATTCCACCTCCCCTTTCATCACCATCTGTGCATACTCCAGCGGCTTATTATACAGTAGCCAGTCCAGTTCCGCCCGCTGTGCCGGGGTGTTGCCGTATTCGTCCTCCACAGCGATGCAGTCGATGGCAACGGCAGAGCCATCAGCGAACCGGGCTTCCACCCGGTTGGTATCCATGTTATAGTGGCAGGAAAGCAGGTTGTTCATAAGAAAGCCTCCATGTTTTTCACATTTACTTCTTCTGCGGTGGAAAGTTCCGGCTGTTCGTTTGCAGATCCATGAATCCACTTTTTGATGCAGCCCTTTGCAGGTCTACACTCATCCACCACACGCCCGATTCTTACACCAAAACTAGAACAACGCTCTTTTTGCTCTGCACAAAATCCTGCATCGTTTGGCGTAAAATTGGCGTATGGCGTAGTTTTCGCCGGAAATCCATCAAAAGAAAAAGCCTGAAACTTCTCGTACCATCAAGAAGTTTCAGGCTTTGTTTCGCTTAAATTGGAAATTTACTGCTCGATCAGCTTCATCGTGGGGACAGGTCAAGGAAGGCTCACAAATGGCTTTATTTCCCTTTATAAGCCTATCCATGCGGCTTCCTTTTTCCCGTTCCCGTACGTCACCCTACGCAACTCTCCACAACTTACCGGCAATTTGGTGTAAAAGTGGTGTAGTAGTTGGTGTAGTAGATTTCAGACCGAAATGCCCAGTTTACCGTTCAGATTTGCAAAGGAATGGGCTTTGGCTTCCTTGGTGGCTTCCGCATAAATCTCCATCGTAGTGCTGATGTCCTTGTGTCCCATGATGTCCTGAATGATCTTCAGGTTGGTTTCATTTTCACACAGCCGGGTGCAGAACGTGTGCCGGAGATTATGGCAGGAGAAGGGCGGCAGCAGCTGCGGCTCCCGTTTTTCCTTTTCGGCTTTTTCCAGTTCGGCTTCGTTGTATGCCACGCTGATGCGCTTGATGGCGCGGTTGACCGTCTGCGGGTTCTGCGGCTGGCCGAAGCGGTTCAGGAATACGAAGTCTGAGATTCCGTCGATTTCGTATTCGTATACCAGTTCCAACTCCTGCTGGTTGGCGCGTTCCTGCTCCAGTGCCTTCCGCACTTCGGGCAAGATCGGAATTGCCCGCTTACCGGCGGCAGTCTTGGGGGTGGACATGGTGAAATAGCAGCCACCGACCTCGTGGTCATGGTACACCAGATTGTGCTGGATGGTGATAAACCCATTCTCGAAGTCGATGTCGCTCCAGCACAGGCCAACCGTTTCCGAGATGCGGCATCCGGTACCCAGCATGAAGGTGAACATCGGGAGCCAGTGCTGGAACTTCGGCGTTTTCTTGATGAAATTCAGAAACGCCTGCTGTTGGGGCAGGGTCAGAGCGTGGCGTTTGGGCGTTTCGTACTGGTGGACGGCTTTAATGGCCGTCAGGACACCATCCGTGGGATTCACACGAATGTACTCATCGTCCACCGCCACCGCAAAGACCTGATGAAGAACATTCTGGATGGTTTCCAGCGTGTTCAATGCCATCTTGCCGTTGCGGACGATGCCATTGTAGTAGCTGCGGATATCCGACTTGCGAATGTCCTTGAGCTTCATCATGCCGATCTCATCCCGGACGAACCGATTGTACATATAAACGTAATTGGCGAAGGTATGCTCTTTCAAGCCCACCTTGTTCTTACGCCACAGTTCAAACAGATCGTTCAGAGTCAGACTGCACTCCGGGATGCGGATGCCTTCTGCCAAGTCGTGCTGGATCTTCTCTTCCTTTTCGCGCAGCCCCTCCAAGGTTGCATCATAGATGGTATGGCGTTTTCCGTTTTTTGCAGTCCAACGGTACATATACAGCCCGTCGCTCTTGCGGTAGACCTCGCCATCTTTCAAAACACGGCCTTTATTATCTTTACGTCTTTGCATATAAACTCTCCTTTTCATGCACAGAATGTTGAAAAGGAGCCTTACGCCATGAGTATACCATGACGCAAGACTCCCTGCAACATCAAACGGTCAATTTTTGAACCGCATCAGATCGAGAATGCCTTGTCCAGATATTCGTCCAGCTTACGGCGTTTGATCAGCCGTTTGGTTCCGTTCCAAAGAACGAACTTGCATTCATCGCTATCGGTCATTGACCGCAGTTTATTGATACCGATCCCAGAGTAAGCCGCCGCTTCCTCCAAGGTCAGATTACTCTTTTGCCAAATTGGAACTTGTCGGGACTTAGTCCCTCCATCTTGCTGACGCAAGACCGTTCCGTTGCTTAAAGTCCCCACTGGGGACTTCATTGCCCCGCAAACGCGGATTTTCCCTGTTTTGTACACAGTCTGCGGGCAGAATGCTTGCACCACCGTACAGAATATGGTATTATAACAAATAACATTGATGTGCTTTTCATCGCGGAACAGCCACGATGGAGAGCACATTTTTGTATCATTATTTTTGAAAGTTGAGTGTGATTTTCCTTTTTATGGACGATGGCAGTATGACGCTTATCATAGCGCTGGTATTCCTGGTGGCCTGTTCCGCCTTTTTTTCCGCATCTGAGACTGCGTTTTCTTCTCTGAACCAAATCCGGCTGAAGAGCCGCGCCGAGGATGGCGACGCTTCCGCCGCCCGGGTGCTGGCCATGGCGGAAAAGTACGATAAGCTGCTTTCCACCATTCTCATCGGCAACAACATCGTGAACATTGCAGCCGCTTCCATCGGCACCATCCTGTTCACCCGGGCACTGGGTGCCGAGCGCGGTGCCACGATGTCCACCATCGTGCTCACCATCGTGGTGCTGATCTTCGGCGAGGTAACGCCCAAGAGCCTGGCCAAGGAGATGCCGGAGACTGTTGCCACGGCAGTGTCCCCGATGCTGAACCTGCTCATGGTACTGTTCACACCCCTCACCTGGCTGTTCAGCCAGTGGAAGAAGCTGCTGGGACGCTTCGTCCACAGCAGCGAGAGCGACGCCATCACCGAAGGTGAGCTCATCACCATGGTGAGCGAGGCTGAGAACGACGGTGAGCTCACCGACCGGGAAAGCCAGCTCATCCGCAGCGCCATCGAGTTCGATGACGTGGAGGTGGAGGAGATCCTGACGCCCCGTGTAGACGTGGTGGCCGTGGAGGACGATATTTCGCTGGAAGAGCTTGCGCAGACGTTCGCGGAATCCGGCTATTCCCGCCTGCCCGTCTATCACGACACCGTTGACAACATCATCGGCGTCGTCCATGAGAAGGATTTCTACATCGCCCGTCTGAAAAAGTCCGTCACGATGGAGGACCTCATCGCCCCCACCCTCTACACCACCGGCTCCACCCAGATCTCCCAGCTGCTGCGCACCCTGCGGGAGCAGCACCATCACATGGCAGTCGTCGTGGACGAATACGGCGGCACCGAGGGCATCATCACCCTCGAGGACATTCTGGAAGAGCTTGTGGGCGAGATCTGGGACGAACACGACGAGGTCACCGAGGACTTCCGCCAGCAGTCGGACGGCAGCTGGCTCGTGTCCGGCTCGGCCAGCGTGGACGACCTTTACGAGACGCTGGGCCTGCCCGAGGATGAAGACATCGACTCCAACACCGTGAACGGCCTCGTGCAGGAAAAGACCCACCATCTGCCCAAGGTGGGCGACCATTTCCAGCTGAACGACTACGAGGGCGTCGTGACCCGCACGGCCCGCCGCCGCGTCACCGAAGTCCGGTTCACCCACACCGCACCTGCCCCGCAGGACGACGAAAAGGACAAAGACAAGCGCTCTTCCCGTCTGGCGCAGCGCACCGAGGGCCGATAACACTCTATCACACACAAAAAAATCCTCTCCCGATGGGAGAGGATTTTTTCGATCCGGCTATTACTGCTTTTTCCAGCGGCGCATGATGCCCATGCCCAGCGCATAGGGGCCGGTATGGACCGCGATGGTGGAGCCGATCTGCAGCAGGCCCACCTCGCATTGTGCGGCGGGGTACCTGGCACGCAGGGCGGCGCGGGTCTGCATCCAGAGCCGTTTGCCCTCTTCATCATCGTAGCCGTAGCCCACGATGATGCGGTAGTCATCGGGGGTGCCGCCGTTGGCGTCCAGATAGTTCATCAGCTGCTCAAGGGCCTTCTCAAAGCTCTTCTGACGGCCCCGGGCCACACCGCCCGAGAAGATCTCGCCGTCCTTGAAGAGTATCATCGGCTTGATGCCCAGAAGATTCGCCGCCCGGCCAGAGACTTTGCCGATGCGTCCGCCCTTGATGAGGTAATCGAGGTTGCCCACCGTGAAGAAGATGTTGTTGGTGGACTTTTCCGCTTCCAGCCAGGTCACCGCCTCGTCCAGCGTGCAGCCTGCGTCGCGGATGGCCACAGCGTTCTCCACCATGGTCGCCTCCGTGACAGTAGCCGCTGCCGAGTCCATCACCTCGATCTTCGCGTCGGGGTAGTCCTCGAGCACCAGCTCCCGGGCGTTGCGGGCGCTGCCCACGCAGCCGCTCATCTTGCCGGTGAAGCAGAGGCAGAGGGTGGGGCGGCCGGCCTCAGCCTGACGGCGGAACACCTCCTCGAAATCCTCGATGGAGGCAAGGCTGGTCTTGGGGTAGGCAGAGGGGTTGTCCACCATGAACTGGTAGAAATCCCGCACAGCGATCTCCTTGCCCTCCTTGCGGTAGTGCTCACCGTCCAGCGAAACATAGAACGGCACGATCTCCACGCCTATCTTCTGCGCCATTTCCGGCGTAAAGTCACAGGCGCTGTCGGCGATGATGTCAAACATTAGCGGCATCCTTCTTTCCGGTGAATTCAGGGTTCAGACCACGTGGTGGATGTATGCCTCACGCTCTGCGCCCACAGAGATATAGGTGATCTTGCAGCCCACGGCCTTTTCCAGGTACTCAACGTAAGCCTGCGCCTCCTTGGGCAGGTCCTCCCACTTGCGGGCTGCGGTGATGTCGCAGTGCCAGCCGGGCAGATACTCCACCACCGGCTGTGCGGTGTCCAGAGCCTCGCCCATGGGGAAGCGGGTGGTGGTGGTGCCGTCGCTCAGCTTATAAGCAGTGACCATGGGGATCTTCTCCATGTAGTCCAGCACGTCCAGCAGGGTCAGGGCGACCTCGTCGCAGCCCTGGCAGAAGACGCCGTAGCGGCTTGCCACCAGGTCGATGGGGCCCACGCGGCGGGGACGGCCGGTGGCAGCGCCGTACTCGTGGCCGGCCTCACGCAGAGCGTGCTTCTCTTCCTCGGTCATGGCCAGCTCAGTGACAAAGGGGCCGTCGCCGACGCAGGAGGAATAAGCCTTCATGACGCCGACGGAGTTGGTCAGCTTGTGGCCCGGGATGCCTGCGCCGATGGGGGCGTAAGCGCCGATGGTGTTGGAGGAAGTGGTGTAGGGGTAGATGCCGAAGTCGATGTCGCGCAGAGCGCCCAGCTGGGCCTCGAACAGCACCTTCTTGCCGGCGGCATCGGCGTCAGCCAGATACTGGCCCACGTCGCAGATGTAGTCCTTGAAGATGGCGGCGTACTTCTCCAGCCATGCCCACATCTCATCCACGCTGATGGGAGCGGCGTTATAGCTGCCCTCCATGACGAGGTTCTTGGCGTCCACCATGGTGACCAGGCGCTTCCTGACGGAGTCGTCCAGATGCAGCAGGTCGCCCATGCGGAGGGTCTTCTTCATGTACTTGTCACCGTAAGTGTAGGCGATGCCGCGCTTGGTGGAGCCGAACTGTGCGCCGGTCTTGGACAGACGTGCCTCTTCCAGACCGTCCTGATCGACATGGTAGGGCATGGTGATGGTGGCGCGGTCAGAGATCTTCAGGTTGGCAGGGGTAATGGAGATACCCTGCTCGCGCAGCTTGTTGATCTCACCGTCCAGATGGTGGGGGTCGATGACCATACCGTTGCCCATCACGCAGACAACATCGGGACGGAGGATACCGGAGGGCAGCAGGTTCAGCACGAACTTGCCCCGCTCGTTCTTGACGGTATGACCAGCATTGTTGCCGCCCTGATAGCGTGCAACAATATCGTACTCCTGGCTGATCAGGTCGACCATGCGGCCCTTGCCCTCATCGCCCCAGTTGATACCCGTAATTGCAGTAAGCATAATAAATGACCTCTTTATTGTTTTTCAAAAGGCGGCCTTTTCCGCGCACCCTGCCCGGGATACGCCGCCTTGGGAAACTTGTTTTCTGCCGCGCGGCTCCTGCCGGAGCACGCAACAGCTCGAGTATAAGTATAGCACTCTTTCGCCCACAAAAAAAGAGGAAAAAGCGGTTTTGTACGACTTTTTCCTCCCGATTCAGTTCTTTTTGCTCACTCTGTGGATGGTTCCGTCCGGCTCCTTGATGGAGGTGTGCTCCAGCTGGGCGCGGAGGCTGGACTTCATGTCCTCGATATACTCCTTGCGCAGAGCCTGCTGCTCGGCTTTTTCGGCCTCCGTCAGGCCGGTGGTCTTGCTCTTGTGTGCCAGCTCGTTGATGCGGGCTATCTTTTCTTTGGTCATCGAAGTTTTCCTCCGTTTTCAATGTGTTTGTGATATAATAGAGCAAAAGGCTCTCCCCTTGGGAGAGCTGGCGCGTGAGCGCCTGAGAGGGCAAGGATGTTGAGGAGGAGACGCCCGCGCGGCGATGATACCGCTCTGACAAAGGGCCTGCTTATCGCTGCACTGCGGCTCTGTCTTTTCTGGCTTGCCCTCTCCGTCACCTGCGGTGACACCTCTCCCAAAGGGAGAGGCTTAACGCTCTATCCAATCGCTACATCTCAGTATAACAAAGGACGATTCCCATGTCAAACCAACTCAATTTTTCACAGCAGATGGACGAAGTGTTGAAAACTCTGGGCGGCACCCGTCCCCGGCTGCTGCTCCATGCCTGCTGCGGCCCCTGTTCCAGCGCCGTGCTGGAGCGGCTGTGCCGGTATTTCGACATCACCGTGCTCTACTACAACCCCAACACATGGCCCGCCGAAGAATACCACCGCCGGGGCGAAGAGCTGGAGTGCTTCGTCGCCGCCGCCCACCCGCTGGGGGTGACGGTAGTGGAAGACCGGTACGACCCGCAGGAGTTCTACTCCTCTGTCGCGGGCCTCGAGAACGAGCCGGAGCGCGGCAGTCGCTGCACGGTCTGTTATCGGCTGCGGATGCGCCGTGCGGCCCAGTATGCCGCCGAGCACGGCTTCGACTGGTTCACCACCACCCTCTCCATCAGCCCCCACAAGGACGCCAAGCGCATCAATGCCATCGGGCAGGAGCTGGAGCAGGAGTTCGGCGTAAAGCATCTGCCCTCCGACTTCAAAAAGCAGAACGGCTATCTGCGCAGCTTGCAGCTCTCGGAGGAATACGGCCTCTACCGGCAGGACTACTGCGGCTGTGAGTTCAGCGCAAAGGCCAGAGGCATCGGCACTACTGCGGGAGAATAAGTGATACAGTTCCAATTATTTGATTTATCTATGTATCTTTTTCGAAGTGTATCTACTTGATACACTTCGGCCTTCTGATACACTTCCAACTGTATCAAGCACCCCCGAACTGTATCAGCTGATACAGTTCGATTTTCGACTTATCAGCGTCAAAAAAGTGCAACTGTATCAGATAACCTCCCTTCGTAGAGAGCTGATACAGCTGCACTTCTTATTTTTATTCTTCCGGCAAACGTGCAACCAGAATTGCAAAGATGACCAGACCCACGCAGGGAACGATGTTGGTCATCATACCGGCGGCAAGACCGGCGCTTTCGGCCACGACGCCGATGACCCAGGGCATCAGGATCGCGCCGCTGGCCGCCACCGGCAGCATGATGCCCATGCTGGTCACGCTGGTCATACGGCCTGCGCTGGCCACAGCGGTGGGGTTCATGCCCGCCATCGCAAAGGCAAAGGCGAACAGCAGCGCGATGGCCGCGCCCTGACTGCGGGCCTGCACCAGCAGGATGTAGAAGATGGTGCAGCTCACGCCCATGACCACCATGGCCTTGCGGGGCCGCTTGAAGGGGAACACGAAGGCGATGAGCAGACGTGCCACGAGGGTCGCGCCCCACATAACGGTGACGGTATAGGCCGCCAGTGCGCCTGCGATGATGCCGCTGCCCTTGAAGTAGGTGACCATCCAGCCGGTGACGCTCTGCTCAGCGGCGTTCTGGCAGAAGAGCAGGCCGGTCAGCAGCCAGAAGCGGGTGGATCTGAGGAAGCTCCAATCGGTAACTTCCTTCTTGCCCGCGCCCCTGCCCGCAAAGGGAGTCCCCATATACACCAGCCAGAGCAGCAGACCCAGCACAGCCAGCACCAGCACGGCGAAGGAGCCGCTCACCCTGCCTGCCGCCGCGATGAAAAAGGGGCAGAGCAGTGCGCCGCAGGCATAGCAGCTGTGCATCAGGTTCATGCCCCGGGTGCGGTCAGCGGAGTTGTCGCTGACGAGGATGGTGCAGGTGTTGATGACACTGCCCTTGGCGATGCCCACGAGGAAGAAGCCCAGCGCCAGCACAGCCACCGCGCCGCTGAGGCCCATCATGGCGTAGCCCAGCGCATAGCCGATGGTCAGCAGCAGGATGCTGGGCTTCATGCCCAGCTTGCCGGGCAGCATGGCGATGAGAAAGCCTGCCAGCAGGTTGCCGATGCTCATGAGGGACAGCAGGGTCCCGGTCATGCCGTAGGCGAAGCCATACTGCTCCTGCAGTAAACTGACCACCACGCCGCTGGAAATGGCGCAGATGCCGCTGAAAAAGAAGGTGATGAAGCCCATGTTCCGCAGGCGGGCGTTCTTTTGTTCCATACGATTCCTCTTTCCGTTTTTCCTTTTCCGTCCGCGCCTTGCCGTAAGCGCGTTGTATCCTATCCCATTATAGCGCTTCGCGGGTTTTATGCAACTAGAGTTTCTGCAAAAGGCTCTCCCTTTGGGAGAGCTGGCAGGGAGGTCGAGAGATCAGACTTGGAAAAGCCTGCCCTAGACAGCGAGGCACTCCATTTCGCGGTGAATTGAGCCTTCCTCGTCCAGCGTAGTCCTGACCGGCACGCCAGTGGCTCTCCCTTTGGGAGAGCTGGCGCGTGAGCGCCTGAGAGGGCAAGCCCGTCACGACAGAGCCGCTGCGCAGCGATAAGCATCCCCTTTGTCAGAGCGATACTATCGCTGTGCTTATTTTTCTTTGTCAGCGCCCTTGCCCTCTCCGTCACCTGCGGTGACACTGCCCGGGTTGCGGCACCCAGCGTCTGCTTCGTTGCCGCTCGCATCCTGCTGGCCGCGGCCCCAACAGCTCCTCCCTGTTTCCGCCACTGGCGGCGGTCGTCGCCGTTGCTCCCAAGGGGAGAGCCGTTGGCAGGCAGGGTGAGTCTGAGCGGACTGAATAAAAATGATTTTTCGTAACATGCCGGGCCTTGCGCATAAGGCAAACCGGATAGAAACGGAGGAACGATAAATGGTCAAGGTTCTGGTAGTGGAAGATGAGGCCAGCATTCGCGAGATGATAGCGCTGAACCTGCGTCTGGCCGGGATGGAGGCTGTGGAGGCGGACAGCGCCGAAGCGGCCCTGCCTCTTCTGGAGCAGCGGCCGGGCTGTGACGCGGCCATCCTGGACGTGATGCTGCCGGGTATGAATGGCTTCTCGCTCTGCGAGACCATCCGCCGCACCGACCAGAAGATCGGCATCATCATCCTGAGTGCCAAGGGGCAGGAGCAGGATAAGATCCGCGGCCTGTCCATCGGTGCCGACGACTATATGACCAAGCCCTTCAGCGTCAGTGAGCTGCTGGCCCGTGTGGAGGCGCTCTGCCGCCGCGTAGGCCGTTCGGCCGGCGCCGAGGCGGGGGAGCAGGCACCGGCCTCACTGGTGAGCGGCAGCTTCGTGCTGGACGAGAACCGCCGCGTCCTGCTCAAGGCGGGCAAGCCCATCGAGCTGACTCAGGTGGAGTTCCAGATCATGGAGCTGTTCTTCCGCAACCCCGGTGTGGCGCTGGTGCGCGAGCGCATCCTGAAAGGTGTCTGGGGTGAAAACTACTTCGGCGACGTCAAGATCGTGGATGTGAACATCCGCCGTCTGCGGATGAAGGTGGAGGATGAGCCCAGCCATCCGGCACATATCCTCACCGTGTGGGGATATGGTTATCGGTGGGAGGAATAACGAAGAATATGTTCTCTTTTGGTGTCAAAAGAGAACCAGAAAACCACCAGCGATTTCGACGCGCTGGATCCACGAGAAAGGGGCTGCTCGCCCCTTTCAGACCCCGAAGGAGTTGTCGAAACGGAAAAAAGCTAGCCGCTTCGCTTAACGCTTTTTTCTCGTTTCTCCGATTTGGAGTCGCTATGCGACGGGGACGCGGTGAGGGCAAAGTAAAATTGACAGGAAAGGAGAAAACGCTATGCGAAGCGGTATCACCCGGCGATGGCTGCGGGGCAGTCTGCTCATTACGGTACTGCTGGTGCTGCTGGTGGAGGTCATGTTCCTCTACAGCGCCACCCGCAGCTACTACAACGGCGTCCAGCAGACCATGTACCGCCGCTTTTCGTCCATCACCGGCCAGCTCAAAATGTACACCGGCGAGACGAGCCAGAAGACCGCCGCCAGCCGCAGCGTGGCCCTGCGCCGGATGGTGGAGCAGTTCTCCGATAAGGACAAATATGAGTTCATGCTGCTGGACAGCTACGGCGGCGTTATCGCCTCGTCCAGCGGCACCGATGCCGAGGGCATCGTCACCCGCACCGACTTTGAGCAGGCGCAGGACGCCGTGGACGGGCAGGGCATCGCCATCTACCGCACCCAGAGCGGAGAGATGGTCATGGCGGCCTGCTGTCTCGTACCCTATGCAGCCGAAGATGTGGCTGCCATGCGTCTCGTCACCAGTCTGACGCTGGTGGAAGAACAGCTCAAACGCACCGTGGTGGTGGCCCTCATCATGGGTGCGGCGGTGCTGGCCTTTACCATCATGTCGGGTCTGTACTTCGTGCGGAGCATCGTGGTGCCGCTGGGACAGGTGGAGCGCACCGCCGCCGGCATCGCCCGGGGGGAGCTGGACGTCCGTCTGCCCGTCACCGGCGACGAGCGGGATGAGGTGGACCGCCTGCGCGGCACCATCAACCGGATGGCCGAGGGCCTCGAAGAGACGGAAAAGATGAAAAACGAGTTCATCAGCTCCGTCTCCCACGAGCTGCGCACCCCCCTCACCTCCATCCGGGGCTGGGTGGAGACGCTGCGCACGCTGGACGACCCCTCCGACGAGAACTACCGCAAGGGCCTCGAGATCATCAACAACGAGACGGGCCGTCTGTACAACATGGTGGAGGAGCTGCTGGATTTCAGCCGCCTGCAGAATGGCCGTCTCAAGATGACCTGCCGCCCCCTCGACCTTGTGGCCGAGCTGACCGATGCGGTGCTCTTCTGCGAGGCCCGCATCCAGCGGGAGGGGCTTGTGCTGGTGTACAATGAGCCGGAGGAGATGATCCCGGTCTACGCCGACCCCGACCGTCTGCGGCAGGTGTTCATCAACATTCTGGACAACGCCATCAAATATTCTGCCCCCGGCGGCCGCATCACGGTCAAGCTGTGGGCAGGGGAATACAAGGCCTTTGTGGAGATCCTGGATCAGGGTCGGGGCATCCCGCCGGAAGATCTGGAAAATGTCAAGACCAAGTTCTACAAGGGCAGCAACGCGGTGCGCGGCAGCGGCATCGGTCTGGCACTGGTGGATTCCATCATGACCGCGCTGGACGGCACCATGGACATCCAGAGCACATTGGGCCGGGGTACGGTGGTCACCCTGGGCCTGCCGCTTTATCATAAGGCGTAAATGAGATTTTGTCACATTTCGGTGTTACAATAGAGGGAAAGTAAAAACCGTAAGGAGAACCCAATGAATCAACCCAACAAAGAACGTTTCAAGACCAGTGTGGGCGGGCAGGCCCTGATGGAAGGCATCATGATGCGCGGCCCCAAGCTCATCTGCTGCGCCGTGCGCAAGCCGGACGGCACCATCGAGACCAAGACCGAGCCCACGCCTACCCATGGCATCTGGACAAAGATCCCGCTGGTGCGGGGAGCGATTTCCATGATCGAAAGCCTGATCATGGGTTACCGCTATATGATGTACTCCGCCCAGGTCAGCATGGGCGATGACTACGACCCCGAAGAGGAAGAGACCGCTTTTGAAAAGTGGGTAGGGGAGCATCTGGGCAAAAAGGCCGAGGACGCTCTGCTGGCCTGCGCAGCCGTTCTGGGCGGGCTGCTGGCCATTCTGCTGTTCACTGTGCTGCCCACCCTTATCGTGGGCGGCGTGAACCATTTTGTCACGCTGGGCCGCTGGGCCAAGGTGGTGCTGGAAGCGGTGCTCAAGGTGGGCATCTTCCTGACCTATATGGTGGGCATCTCCAAAATGAAGGAGATCCACCGGGTGTTCGAGTACCACGGGGCCGAGCACAAGACCATTGCCTGCTACGAGGCAGGCGACCCCCTCACGGTGGAGAATGTGCGCAAGTATACCCGCTTCCACCCGCGCTGCGGCACAAGCTTCCTGATCCTGGTGGTCATCGTGAGCGTATTCCTGTACAGCGTGCTGCCCTGGGGCAGCATCGGCCTGCGGGTGCTCTTCAAGC
>OHLZ01000272.1_pt1 | contig 28213 bp, 17 predicted proteins | sample 1569211 | NCBI WGS metagenome assembly OHLZ01 (sample SAMEA3879606, study PRJEB24766) | human gut metagenome | biome: human-associated habitat; feature: feces | place: USA | collected 1985/1987
AAGATAGAGCCAGTTTAGCATAGCCAGTCCTTCGGACTGGGCCCTTATATCACCGTCATAAATAACGGTGCTTTACGGGACTAGCTGGTAAAAAAGCCGCAGAAAAGCGGCTTGAAATCAAGATTAGAACGGAGGTTCTTCGTCGTCGAACGCGTTCTGAGTTTTAGGCTGAGAAGCATACTGGTTTCCGGAGGAATATCCGCTGCTGCGGGAAGCGCTTCTGCTCGGAGTGTAACCGGAATTTCCGTCAGAGAAGTTTCCGTCGGCGGGAGAATCCTGGCGGCGGTCGATCAGCTGCAGCTGTTCTGCAACGATTTCAGTGACGTAATGCGTTTGTCCGTCTTTTTCATATTTTCTAGTGCGGAGCCGCCCCTCGATGTAAGCGCGGGAACCCTTTCGGAGATACTGCTGAGCGATCTCGGCCTGACGTCCGAACAATGTCACTCGATGCCATTCGGTCTCTTCAATCCTGTCCTGACTTTCTGCGGAGCGTCTAAAAGAAGACGTCGCCAGACTTAAAGATGCGATAGGAAGCTGATTAGCAGAGAAACGGACTTCAGGATCGCGTCCGAGCGTACCGAGAAGGATGACTTTGTTCACAGAGGCCATGATTTTCCTTTTGAAGAGATAAACGATGCGGCCGGCTGATTTTCCGACCGAGCCGCTCATTTTAACGATCCGGAAGAAAAACGAACGGAGCAGACGAGGATGAACTCTCCTGCACTCACGTGCACGAAGATTGTGAGGAACCGGCACGCCTTACCAGATGCTCCTATCACACGAACCTCACCGGTTCGACCGCCATCCATCCTCGCGCTCACTCATAGAGAATTCCGCGGTATTCGTTAAAGTTGGCTACACGGGTGGGTAAAGGTGAAAGCCATGAAGAATTTAGCTAATATGCTCACACAAAAGGAAAAACCGATGTCAGAAATCCGAATCCGCGGAGCGCGAACACATAACCTAAAGAATATCGATATCGATATTCCCAAGGACCGTCTTGTGGTCCTTACAGGCGTTTCCGGTTCCGGAAAGAGTTCCTTAGCATTTGACACGCTCTATGCCGAGGGACAGCGGCGCTACGTCGAGAGTCTTTCCTCATATGCCCGTCAGTTTCTTGAGCTGATGGAAAAGCCGGACGTAGATCTTATCGAAGGGCTTTCTCCCGCCATTTCAATCGAACAGAAAGGCGCGAGTCATAATCCTCGCTCGACGGTAGGAACGATCACGGAAATCAACGATTACCTCCGATTGCTATTTGCCCGCATCGGCGTGCCGTATTGTCCGAACCACGATATTCCTCTGAAAGCACTCCCGGTTTCTGAAATTGCCGATAAGATTCTTCTGAAATATCAGGGCAAGCGAACCCTGCTGATTGCACCGGTTTCAAAGGGCAGAAATTCAAATGTCGCCTCTTTGTTGGAGGACTTGCAGGCACGGGGCTACACACGTTTCCGAATTGACGGCGAAATTGTGACGATTGATGAGCTGCCGAAACTCGAAGAGGGCGCTCATACCTTGGATATTGTTGTTGATCGTCTAAGGGTCAAAGAAGATTCGCGTCAGCGTATTGCTGAAGGTGCGGAAGCGGCCTTGAGACTGTCGGACGGAAAGGTCATCGCATTTGATATGGATGACAACGAAGAAGAAGTCTTTTCCGACCGATATGCCTGTCCTTATTGCGGATACTCGGTTCCCAAGCTCGAGCCTAAACTTTTCTCATTTAACAGTCCAACCGGCAGTTGTCCGACTTGCAACGGCATGGGAGAGGTCGACGGCTGGGATATCAATAAAGTAGTTGAATTTCCCGAGCTCTCCCTAAGAAGCGGTGCGATACAGGGCTGGAGCTGCACGCAGCCGTACAACTTCACGCTGCTTCAGGATTTATCTAAAGCAAAGCATATTTCATTGGATGAGCCTTGGGAGAAACTGAGTCCTGAGGCGCAGGAAATGGTTTTGTACGGCACCAAGGACAAGATATCGCTGACCTTTTGCAGTCCGAAGGGAGAGAAGATCACTCGCGAGCAGCCCTTCGAAGGCATTATTCCGATGTCGAATCGGCGTTTTGAGACAACTGAAAGTTCTGCAGTGAAAGCCGATCTTGAAAAATGGCGTTCGCTTCAGACTTGTCCTGCTTGTCGCGGCGCCCGACTTAATGAGGCTGCACGCAGCACTTACATCGGTTCGGGAGAGCACAAAAAAGCCATTCAGGATATTTCGGCGCTTCCGTTGGACAAGGCAGAGGCTTATTTCCGAACGCTCAAGCTCGAAGGCGCGTCTCTGGATATCGGTAAAAAGCTCATCGACGAAATCCTGTTTCGTCTGAAGTTTTTAATTGATGTGGGGCTGAGCTATCTCACCTTGGATCGACGGGCAGACACACTTTCCGGCGGTGAAGCGCAAAGAATTCGATTGGCCGGTCAAATCGGTTCGAGACTGAGCGGAGTTATTTATGTACTCGACGAGCCTTCTATCGGTCTCCATCAAAGTGATAACGATAAGCTGATTCACACGCTGAAAACGCTGAGAGATCTCGGCAACAGTGTGGTTGTTGTTGAGCATGACGAGGACACCATCCGAGCTGCCGACTACGTTGTAGACATGGGCCCGGCTGCCGGCGTGCACGGCGGAGAAGTCATTGCTGCGGGGACGCCGAAAGAAATCGAAGCCGATCCCAATTCCCTGACGGGAGCTTACCTCAGCGGCAGGCTTAAAGTTCGCCAAAATACGGAGCGAAAGAAACCGGACGGCCGGTTCTTGGAGGTCAAAGGCGCTTCGGGCCATAACCTGAAGAATGTAGATGTTTCCGTGCCTGTAGGTCTTATGACCGTTGTGACAGGTGTGTCCGGCTCGGGCAAGTCGACCTTAGTGAACCAGACAATTTACAACATTGCCGCTCATGCTCTGAACCGCGCGCAAACTCAGCCTTGTCCCTACAAATCAGTGTCGGGTCTCCAGTTTTTCGATAAGGTCATCGCAGTAGACCAGAGTCCCATCGGACGGACGCCTCGTTCCAACCCCGCAACCTATACGGGCGTTCTTGCGGGTATTCGTGATTTATTTGCGGAAACTCCGATTGCGAGAGAGAGGGGATACGGATCAGGACGTTTCTCCTTTAATGTCAAAGGCGGTCGGTGTGAGGCCTGCGAAGGCGAAGGTCTGGTAAAAGTCGAAATGAACTTTTTACCTGACATGTATGTTCCATGTGACGTTTGCGGTGGTACCCGCTACAATCGTGAAACGTTGGAAGTTGAATACAAAGGAAGAAATATTGCGGAAGTGCTGGATCTGACCGTAGATGAGGCCTTGGAGGTCTTCTCGGCAGTTCCGGCAGTTGCGAGAAAACTGCGTACCCTCGCAGATGTCGGACTTGGTTATATCAAGTTAGGACAAAGTGCGACAACGCTCTCCGGCGGAGAGGCTCAGCGCGTGAAACTGGCGCATGAACTTTCCAAGAGGGGAACGGGGAAAACACTGTACGTACTTGATGAGCCGACGACCGGATTGCATTTTCACGACGTTTCGATGTTGCTGTCGGTGTTTAAGAAACTGCAGGATGCGGGGAATACGTTATTGATTATCGAGCACAACTTGGATGTTATCCGAGCGGCCGATTGGATTATTGATATGGGTCCGGGCGGCGGAGAGGACGGAGGAACAATCCTTTTTGAAGGAACGCCGGAAGAATTAATAGAAATCCCCGCTAGTAAAACCGCCCGATATCTAGGAAACTAAGAATGATAAAGCAGAGGTTCCCTTGACTAAAGAAAAAGACCGTTTTGAAGAGCTCCTCGTAGAGTCCTTCTATGTAGCAATTGATGCCGCAGATCCTCATAAGGTTGTGCCGCCTCATATCCCTTCAACCTTCCAAGGAGATGTGGTTGTCGTCGGTGCAGGAAAGGCTGCCGCCAGTATGGCTGCAGCGGTGGAGCAGGCTTGGCCGGAAAAAGATTTAACGGGCGTGGTGATTACGCGCCACGGCCATTCGGAGGAGACTCATAAGATCCAGGTACTTGAGGCTTCTCATCCGATTCCGGACAAATCAAACTTGGAAGCAACGCAGAAGATGATGGATCAGCTCGACCATCTGAAAGAGGGCAGCTTGCTGCTTGCCCTGATTTCGGGCGGCGGCTCCAGTCTTCTTTCTCTTCCTGTCGAAGGCGTCACCATTGAAGATATTCGGAAGGTGACGGAGGATTTGCTGAAGTCCGGCACTTCCATCGACCATATCAATGCTGTCCGCAAACACGTTTCACAGGTAAAAGGCGGCCAGCTCGCATTGGCTGCCCGCGCTAAAGGTGCCGAAGTCCTTTCTCTGATTATTTCGGACACCGTCGGCGACAATCCCTCCGATATCGCCTCCGGACCATGTGCCGAAGACTTCTCCACTTATGCCGATGCTCTGTGGTATCTGAGCCAGGCGCATGTCGAAGCTCCTCCCTCGATTTTGAATCACCTGCGCAACGGTGCCCGCGGCATTATTCCCGAGACCCCTAAAATCGGTGATCCGAGAATGCGCGGCGTCAAAAATAAGATCATTGCGAACTCTTTCAAAGGTCTGCAAGTCGCAGCCGCTTTCTTTAAGGAGAAAGGCATGCGTCCGGTTATTATCGGCGACGGTATTACCGGTGAAGCAAAAGCGGTTGCTCAGCAGGTTGCCCGCAAAGTTCGTCTCGAACTCTCCAAGCCGCGCCGCAAACCGGTGGTGCTTTTATCCGGCGGAGAGTGCACGGTAACGCTGACCGGCCGACGTATCGGTAAGGGCGGCCCGTGCTCAGAGTTCCTGCTGGCGCTTGCTCAGGAACTCAAGGGTGAGCCTATCTACGCCATGGCTACAGACACCGACGGTGTGGACGGGAACGGAGAGGCTGCCGGCGCAATTCTGCGTCCCGACAGCATGGCTAGAGCCGAAGAATTGGGCTTAGATCCTCAGCAGTACCTTGAGGAACATAATGCAGAGGAATTCTTCGGAAAACTCGGTGATTTGCTTGATACCGGTCCCACAAGGACCAACATCAACGATTACCGTGTCATCCTTATCCCGTAATTGAGACCGACATATGCAAAAAATATCCCAAGGAATTCTGAGTATTCGGAGCCTTGGGATTTGTTGTTTTTGGCCTAAGCAGCAGTACCGAGGCGAACCGTTCCGCCAATGGTCCGAAGCAAGGTCGAAAATATTAGAATACTGACTCCAAATCTCTTTCAATCTTGATCCACAATCCCGGAGGAAGCGAATTCCCCCACAGGAACAAAGCTTAAAAATGAGCAATACGACACAGTTACGCCTCGATGCCTCACGTGCACTTTCCGACTTTAGAACTGAACGTCTTTTGAAAAAGATTCAAAAGATCTGTCCGGAAGTTGTTACTCTCAACAGCCGCTATATTCATTTTGTCAATGTAGACGGAGCTCTTTCCTCTGAAGAGTTTCACACGCTGGAATCGATCCTCGACTACGGAGAGGAAGCAATTGTTACCGCTTCAACCGAACGCTTTATGGCTATTCCGCGTTTGGGAACGATTTCTCCCTGGGCCTCTAAGGCGACGGATATCGTTCATAACTGCGGACTCAAGAAAGTGCTTCGAGTGGAACGAGGCACTTGCTATGAATTGATTCTGAAAGGAAATGCAGTCCTCAAGCCCGAAGAACGCGAGGCAATCGCTGCCGTTCTGCATGACCGCATGACAGAAAGTGTCGTGAGCCCGGATGTGAATCCGGCCATCGTGTTTGCCGATGCAAAAGGCAAGGACATGCAGTCGATCGATATCGTCGGACAAGGCAGAGAAGCGCTTGAAAAGGCAAATGTCGAACTCGGTCTGGCATTGAATGAGGACGAAATCCAATATTTAATTGATGCCTTTACCAAGCTGAACCGCAATCCCACGGATGTTGAGCTCATGATGTTTGCTCAGGCCAACTCCGAGCACTGCCGCCACAAGATTTTTAACGCCAGCTGGACCATCGACGGAGAAAAGAAAGACAAGTCGCTTTTTTCCATGATCCGCGAAACGCATAAGGCTCATCCGGAAGGAACCATTGTTGCGTATTCCGACAATGCGGCTATTTTCGAGGGCGGCGATACGGCCCGCATGTATCCGCGAGGAAATGAAGACGCCGTCGGCGGCCGTTCTTATTCCACCGTCGTTGAGCCGACGCACTCCGTCTTCAAAGTCGAGACGCATAATCATCCGACCGCAATCTCGCCGTTCCCCGGCGCTTCAACCGGCTCCGGCGGTGAGATTCGAGATGAAGGTGCAACCGGCCGGGGAGCAAGACCTAAAGCCGGCTTAACCGGATTTACCGTCTCTGCGCTTCGACTTCCGGGACATGAACAGGCCTGGGAAAATGACAGAGATGTCAGTAAGGCTTCTGAAGCCGCTCCTTACTACGGGGCGCCCTCCCGCATGGCTTCTCCGCTGGAGATCATGATCGAAGGTCCGCTCGGCGGCGCTGCGTTTAACAACGAATTCGGCCGCCCCAACATTCTTGGATATTTCCGCTCTTTCGAAGCCAACGTTGACGGAACTCGCTACGGCTATCACAAGCCTATTATGCTGGCCGGCGGTCTGGGCAACATACGCAACGATCAGACACATAAACTCGGACTTCCGACAGGCACGCTCCTTGTGGTGCTGGGCGGTCCGGGCATGCGTATCGGTATCGGAGGCGGTGCGGCTTCTTCCATGGGTGCAGGTGCCAACAGTGAATCCTTAGACTTTGCCAGCGTTCAGCGCGGCAACCCGGAAATGGAACGCCGCGCACAGGAAGTGATCGACCGCTGCTGGGAAGCCGGCGAGGAAAATCCGATCCTGGCGATTCACGATATCGGGGCCGGCGGTCTTTCTAACGCAATGCCCGAACTGGCTGACCTTTCCGGTAAGGGCGCAAAACTGGATCTGAACAAAGTCCCGGTTGAAGAAAGCGGCATGAGCCCGCTCGAGATTTGGTGCAACGAATCGCAGGAAAGATATTCTTTGGCGATCGATCCGGCACGTCTTGAACAGTTCGATCAGTACTGCAAACGTGAACGCTGCCCATATGCAGTGCTCGGTGAAATTTCGGCCGATGACGAGTTAGTCGTCACGCGCGGACAGGGCGAAGAACCTGCAGTAGATATGCCCATGAGCGTATTGCTCGGCAAAACGCCGAAGATGCACCGCGATGCAGAGCACGCTGAGCCCGTGAAGATGGAAACAGACAAGGCAGTCGATACACGCAAAGCTTTATATGAAGTCCTGGCTCATCCGACTGTCGGAAGCAAGAAATTCCTGATCACGATCGGCGACAGAACCGTCGGCGGCATGACTGTCCGCGATCAGATGGTCGGTCCTTGGCAGGTCCCGGTTGCAGATGCGGCTGTGACGGCAGTTTCCTTTGAAGAGTTCAAGGGCGAAGCAATGGCTATGGGCGAAAAAACGCCGATTGCCGTTTCTAACGCTGCGGCAGCAAGCCGCATGGCCATCGGCGAAGCCCTGACGAATCTGGTCAGCGTCGACGTAAACCTCGACCGTATTATCTTGTCGGCTAACTGGATGGGTGCCTGCGGTGTTAAAGGCCAGGACGCTGCGCTCTATGACGGCGTCAGTGCAGCCAGCAGTTTCTGTCAGGAATTAGGCGTCAGCATCCCCGTCGGTAAAGATTCTCTTTCCATGAAGACCTCATGGAAAGACCAAGCCGGAGAAGACAAGACCGTGGTCTCGCCCGTTTCCTTAGTGGTTTCCGCTGCGGCACCGGTTTATGACATTCGAAACAACCTGCTTCCGATGTTTGCTGAATCGGTTCGCGACAGCTCCTTGCTGCTGATTGACCTCGGACACGGCAAAGATCGTCTCGGCGGCTCTGTTTACTCTCAAGTGACGCAGCGTTTTGATTCCGTGACACCGGATATGGAAGACCCCAAAGAGCTGAAAAAGTTCCTTGAGCTGATTCGTTCCTTATCCGCCAAAGGCGCGATTCTCGCTTATCACGACAGAAGCGACGGCGGTTTGGCTGCAGCCCTCTGCGAAATGATGTTTGCCAGCCATGTCGGCGTAGAAATTGTGGCCGATGCGCTTGTGAGCAAAGACCGTACGCTTAACCAGGCATTGTTCAATGAAGAGCTCGGCGCGGTCATTCAGGTCGCTCGCGGACGCGCTGCCGAAGTGGAAAGAGACTTTGAAGCTGCCGGCATGGGCTGGTCGCTCAAGTATCTGGGCAACCTGACTCAGGACGATCACCTCAATATTTATCTTGAAGGCAAATGCGTTCTTTCGGAAGATCGCGTCGACCTGCAGAAAGCTTGGAATGAAGTCAGCTGGCAGATTGCCAGAATGCGTGACAATCCAGAATGCGCTGACAGCGAGTACGAGCTCATCTCCGATAAGCACAACGGCGGCTTAGTGCTGACGATGGGCTTTGATCCGGAAGAAAACCTGGCGGCTCCTTTTATCAATACCGGTGTTCGTCCGAAGGTTGCGATCCTGAGAGAACAGGGTGTTAACAGCCAGAACGAGATGGCCAGCGCCTTCCTGCAGGCAGGTTTTGATGCCGTAGACGTTCACATGACCGACCTTCTCGAAGGCAGAGCAAAGCTTGCCGACTTTGTGGGTTTGGCAGCTTGCGGCGGCTTCTCCTACGGTGACGTGTTAGGCGCCGGCGGCGGATGGGCGAAGACCATTCTGCACAACGCCAAACTGCAGAGCTCGTTCCGCCGCTTCTTCGAAACGCCGACAACGTTTACGTTGGGCGTCTGCAACGGCTGCCAGATGATTTCTCAGCTCAAGGATCTTATCCCCGGTGCTGATCATTGGCCTGCTTTCGTCCGCAACCTCTCTGAGCAGTTCGAAGCTCGTTTGGTCAATGTCAAAATCCTTGAGTCCCCGTCTATCTTCTTTACGGATATGACCGGTGCCACACTCCCGATCGTGAACTCTCACGGCGAAGGACGTGCTTATTGGGCGAATCCGCTAGATGAGGCTGAGGCAATCTGCGCCGCCTGCTACGTCGACTCTAAACAGATGCCGACCGAAGTCTATCCGCTCAATCCGAACGGTTCTCACGGCGGTAAGACGGCATTTACGACAGCAGACGGACGCGCGACGATTATGATGCCGCACCCCGAACGCAGCTGGCGTGCAACCCAAATGTCCTGGCGCTCACCGCTGCTGAAGAACGTGACACCATGGGCGAGAATCTTCCAGAACGCTCGCTTCTGGGTGGGTTAATTTTTTGTCGGTTTTGAATTGAGGGCTCCTTCGGGGGCCTTCTTTTTTCGGAGCTTAAAGCGGTCTTGAATGACAGGTCATTAATTTTTCTCGGTGTACACTCTGCCGAACATAAAGAAATGAAACGGAAGGATTTTGCGTATGTCAGATCAGACAGAAAAACAGGCTTCTCAAGAGCCTTTTGACGATAAGAACTTAGGCGAGCTTTTTCAGATTGCATTAGTCAATGCGCCTTCTCCATCGAGAAGTGCCTTTAACTGGGGTGCTTTCAAACCGGAAGCGGTGAAGTCACCGGCGGATCTTCCTCCGTATTTGGTTTTCGGACCGCTGAACGAAGAGACATTTCTGCTGACTGCTGAGGGATGGAGAGCGGAATGGTCGGACGCTCAGCAAAAAGCCAAAATCACGCTGAATTGGGGTGCCAAGACTCATCGCTACACAGCCACTCAGGTTTGGGAAGGCGAAGAGGGCAGCGCGACGGAGCAGTCCGATACCACTCCGCTGATTCAAGTCTTTGCCATGCTTTACGAAAATGGCTTTCCTTCCATGTGGGACCAGCTCGCAAAGAAAAAAGCCGAAGAGATGTACCATCTGACTTGGCTGGTCGGGGATAAAAGACTGCCGACCTATTTTGCTGCTCCTGACGGAATTTTCCGTGTTATCAGCTTCCCGGTCATGATTAAGAATCTTCGTCATGCTCAGTCGATCTTAAAGAGTATCGCCGAGAAGAATCCTACTTATGGCTTCTACGCCATCGCAAACTTGATGGAACAGGACGTCTATTACGAAATCGGCAAAGCTCCGGACTGGACATCCGACATTGCGCTTTGCATGACGCAGTCCATCGGAGAAACCGGTCTTATTCCTTCCGGCGTTCCGTCCTCGGAGACAATCGAAGGTAAAGAATATATTCATCTGGAACGCGACGTAATGATGCTCAACATCTCCGTGCCGTTCGCCCATATCTTCGAAATGCTCAAAGACTTGTCGGAAACTCCGATGCCGATTTTGCCGGCTTCCGAAGCGCCGAAGAGAAGAGAAACACTGCCGGTTATTCTGCCGCAGGGCTTGTCTGAACGCCTGAGCTCTTTCACGCTCGACGACACGATCCAGGGCATCCGCGTGCAGTACAGCTATCCGGTTCAGGAATCTTCTTTGGATGACCTCCTGAAACTCGACAGCGCTGATCAGATCGAACGTCTCGAGAAGTTCTCCGATCACATGCTTGACCAGCTGACAGCTGATGTTCAGAAAGAAGCCGGAAAAGACTTAACTGAATAACCCGTGAGGACATCCGTGCCCGGCCGGATGTCCTGAGCCCGAGCAAATAAAAGGGGCTGTTGCAAAATTCACTGAATTTCAGAGGGTTTTGCCAGCCCCTCTTCTTTTGGTAAATTTAAGGGAGAATTGTTTTTAACCCATTGATTTAAAAGAAAGCAGAGGGAATCGAACCCCCTGCGTGCTATGGTGAAGTGTTCTATAGCAAAGACACTTACCATGAAGCATTTTACTGGTTTCCAGGACATGCTGTTCTATTCATGTCCTGTTCCTCCCGAAGAGCGCGAAAAACTTGACGCTTTTTTGTTACTTCTCGAAAAATCGAATGCGTGGAAATACCTAAACGGATGCAACACTAAAGTCGAGCCAGGCAGACCCAAGATAGACGAGTGTAAGCTGTTTGCTGCAATGCTTTATTGCTTTGTTTTAGGCAAAGCGTCACTGAGAGAAATAGAAACTGCTTGCTCTACAGACTTACGAGTAATTTATTTGACCGGCCAAGTTAATCCCAGCGCCTCAAGTTTCTCTCGTTTTATCACAAGCCTGATTCCCAAGATTTCAACTATATTCCCCGAGATCATGAAGGCTATTTTCCGCTCATGCTCGGTTCCCATGAATACGCTGTTCTTGGATGGAAGCAAGTTTGAGGCAAATGCTAATAAATATAAATTCGTTTGGAAGCCCACAACCCTCCATATTCGTCTCAGCGAAAAAGTCGCTAATTTATTAGGCTTAATGCACTTAGAAAGCGATTTACCCTCCGGAGGAATCATCCCATCCAAGTTGATTATGAGGAAAATTGACGAAGCTGAAAAAATCACTCCGGATACGGTCGCTGGAGGAGAAAAGGCGCTCAAAGAGATGAGAGGTCAGCTCTCCCAATATCTCATGAAATCGCTTGAGTACGAGGAAAAAGAAACAATTTGCGGGGAGAACCGAAACTCTTACTACAAGACGGATCACGATGCCACAGCGATGTGTCTAAAAGATGATTACTACAGCGGATTAGGCAGTAACATGCACGCCGCTTATAACACTCAGATATTAGTAAGCAACGGGTTTATCGTGTCTTACTATGTCTCTCAGGATCGATCCGACACGCGAACGCTCGCTAATGCAATCGAGCAATTCCATAAGTGGTACGGTCAATATCCTGAAAAACTCTGTGCAGATGCCGGCTACGGAAGCTTCAGCAATTATGAGTACTGCGAGCAGAAAGGAATCCAAGCCTTCATAAAATATCCATCCTGGAACGGGGAAAGAACTGGAAGGAATCCGGCCCTTTATGAATATGTAGACGAGAAAACGATCATTTGCCTAGGCTCTCGCAAAGGGGTGCCTGTAAAACTCGCTGACAGAAAACATTCATGGCCCAACTCAACTTTCTTTCGCGTCAATGACTGCGAGGGCTGTGCATTTGAGCCTTACTGTAAGCGACTTCTAAAAATCAAAACCGGAAAATCAAGAATCTTCGAAATTCAACCTCATCTTGCACAGTTAAAGCAACAGGCCAGGGACCTTCTTCTTTCTCCTGAGGGCATTGAGCTGCGCGTCAACAGGAGTTGCCAAGTTGAAGGCGCGTTTGGAGTATTAAAACAAAATATGCAATATACGAGGTTCCGAAGAAGGGCTCTAGATCGAGTAACGGTAGAGTTCGCACTTACGTGCCTGGGAATGAATATCAGAAAATATCTCCGCTTCTCAATGAAAAATAGCCTGCCATTTTATTGGAAAGCACCGGAAGGCTTAGTACCGGAAACATTCAAGAAACCGTCGGCTAAAAGAATAATTAACAGGCTTAAGAAGCGAAAAAAATTGCAGCCAAACGAGATAGCCAAAAAAAGCTATAAGAAAAAGGGGAAGTGCTAATCCGACAAAAGTCGAATTTTGCAACATCCCCTTTCCACGGTAACAAAAGAGATTAGGTATCGATATTTCCCGCTAACAAGGCATTGTCCTCAATAAATCTTCTTCTTGGTTCAACCTCGTCTCCCATTAATTTTGTAAAGACTTGGTCCGCCGCAATAGCGTCTTCAATCCTCACCTTAAGCAGACTGCGCTTAGTCGGATCCATTGTGGTTTCTTCCAGCTCTTCAGCCTTCATCTCACCCAGCCCTTTGTAACGCTGCATCTTTTTAACACCGGCTTTACCGATCTTCAGGATGAACGAAATAGCTTCACTGAAATTGGAGATTGGCTGGATTGTTTCTTTGTTGTTGGTCGTTCGTACCAGGCAGGCACCCTCATGCAGCAGGTTCTTAAATGTGACGGATGCTGCTGTCAAAGTCAGGTAATCCGGCGTCTCAATGAAAGCCGGTGTAATTCTGCTTTCGATAATATTGCCGAAATGTGTGCGTTTAACAATAATCGTCGGAATGTTTTCTTCCACAGCGTAACCGAGAGAAATAGCCGGATCAGTTATTTTAGAAACCAGCTTCTCTATTGAATCAGCAGCTGCTTTGTCTGAAGATAAGTCAATCGTCGCGCCGGCAGCGATCGCGGTTAGGACGCTGGCATCAACAAAACGAGAGAATTTAGAAATAATATTCTGGGCGTCGCTGTAGGCTAAGAAGTATTCCTTCAGTTTGTCGCCTGAAATTCCCTGTTTGTTTTCAAAGGCTTCTTTAGAAACGTAAAGATTAGTTCCTGTAATACCTTGGTCTACAAGGAAGGTATACAGTTCTTTATCGTCTTTGATGTATCTCGTCTTCTGACCGTATTCAACTTTGTAGAGCGGAGGCTGGGCGATATAGACATGTCCTCCCTCAATGAGTTTCGGCATTTGACGGTAGAAAAGTGTCAGCAGCAGAGTGCGGATATGAGCACCGTCCACGTCAGCATCGGTCATGATGATGACACGGTCATAACGCAGCTTATCCAAATCAAATTCGTCACCGATACTGGTGCCTAAGGCCGCGATTAAAGTTGCAATCTGCTCACTGGAAATCAGTTTCTCGATTCGTGCTTTTTCAACGTTGAGAACCTTTCCTCGCAAAGGCAGGATCGCTTGGAAAGAACGATCACGGCCTTGCTTTGCAGAGCCGCCGGCGGAGTCTCCTTCCACGAGGAACACTTCACAGAGAGAGCGGTCTCTTTCTGAACAGTCGGCTAATTTGCCGGGAAGACCTGCCGAGCCGAGCAAGCCTTTTCTGCGTGTCGTTTCTCTCGCTTTGCGGGCCGCTTCTCTGGCGCGGGCAGCGTCCATAATCTTTTCGCAGATGATTCTTGCGTCTTTAGGATTTTCCTGAAGGTAGCTTTCTAAGGCGGTTCTAACCACTTGCTCTACTGCGGGACGTGCTTCTGAGGAGACCAACTTATCTTTTGTCTGAGAACTGAATTTCGGTTCAGGCATTTTCAGCGATAAAACGCAGGTCAAGCCTTCGCGAATATCCTCACCGGTGAGGTCAATCTTCTCTTTCTTGGCAAATTCCGATTCCTCAATATAACGTTTGATGACGGCTGTCATCGCACTTCTTAAACCATTGACATGCGTACCGCCGTCTTTTTGAGGAATATTGTTTGTGTATGCCAGGAAATTTTCTGTGTAGCCGTCGGTCCACTGCATGGCGACTTCGACGTTGATGTTTTCTTCCGGATTCACTGTAACTGTCTTGTTGGTGTAAAAACAGTTGTCATGGATCTTTGTTTTGTCTCTGTTAATGAAATCGACAAATCCGCTTACGCCGCCGGCAAATTGGAAAACTTCATCCTTTCCTTTTCTTAAGTCAGCCAAATGAATCTTAACGCCGTTGTTCAGGAAAGAAAGCTCTCTGAGACGGGAGGAAAGAACTTCGTAGTGGAAGTCCACCGTACCGAAAATTTCTGCATCCGGCAAAAATTGAACTTCAGTACCGCGTCGATCGGTAGCTCCGCTGACATGCATCGGAGAAACTTCGACCGGACCGTTAGGAGTTTGAACTTTCTCAACGAGTCTGTCCTGAAGAACACCTTTTTTGAAGTTTAAATAGTGCTCTACTCCCTCTCTGCGTACGGTGAGTTTTAACCAGGAAGAAAGTGCGTTAACGCAAGAAACACCTACGCCGTGGAGACCGCCGGAAACTTTATAACTGTTTTGGTTGAATTTTCCGCCTGCATGAAGCTCTGTAAGAGCGATTTCTGCTGCACTTCTTTTTGGTTCGTGCTTATCGCTCATCTTTACATCGGTCGGAATACCACGTCCGTTATCAACGACGGTGATGGACTCATCGCGATTGATGGTGACGTTGATGTGATCAGCATAACCTGCCAAGGCTTCATCGATAGAATTATCGACGACCTCAAAGACAAGGTGATGAAGCCCTGTTCCGTCAGACGTATCGCCGATGTACATGCCGGGACGCTTACGAACAGCCTCCAGACCTTCTAATACCTGAATTGCGTCCTCTCCGTAGCTTTCCTCGGCAGAGTAATTCTTGTCTTGCATTTCACTCATTATTTGGCTTACCTAATATTCTGACCGTGAATTTCAAAGTTAAATTTTCATGGGCATAACGACAAACTTGAAGTTGTCGTTATCCGGCATTCTGATTAAAGCCGGATTTTTCTGTTCGCCTAAGGAAATTCTGACGGAGTCGTTCTTCAACACATTCAAAACTTCGATGAGGTAGGCGACATTAAAACCGATTTCAATCGGAGAACCACTGTATTCAACGGAGATTTCGTCTTCGGCTTCCTCCATGTCCGCATTGTTGGCCGCGACATTAAGGTGCCCCGGTGTGAGGTTCCAGCGAACTCCCATAAGTTTGTCGGCTGTTAGGGTCGCGACACGCTGCAGGGAGCTCAGAAGTTCCTGACGTCCGACTCTGAATTCTTTTTCATTGTGTTCGGGAATGACTCGCTGATAGTCCGGGTAACGTCCTTCAACAAGCTTGGATAAAATCTCGATTCCGACGAATTTAAATTTGATTTGACGTTCGGAAATGTAGACTTCGATGGGGTCCTGAGAATCGGGAATCAGCCGGACTAATTCTTTAACTGTCTTTCTCGGCAAAATGGCATCAAGCTTCTTATCTGCCGTTTTTTCCGCTTCGACATCACAAAGTGCCAGTCTATGGCCGTCGGTTGCAACGCCTCTTACTTTGTTGTTTTCAGCACAGATATAAACTCCGTTCAAAAAGTAACGGACATTGTTGACTGCGCAGGCAAAAGAGACCATGTTCAAAAGATATTTGAAACGAAGGCAGCTCATCGTAAAAGCATGTTCCAAATCTACTTCAGTAATAACAGGGAACTCTTCTGCGCTGATTGTTTGGAGCTCGAACTTACTCTTGCCGGAGCTCAGGACTACGTGATCCCCTTTCTTGGAGAAAGAAAGCGGATTGGTGTCGGGAAGCGTCGCCAGAATATCCGTCAGTTTTCTTGCGGAAATCGTCGTGGACATTTCTGAATTTTCTTCACCTATTTCTGCAACGGTCAGGATTTGGAGATCAAGGTCGTTCGCGACTAAGGTTACCTGCTTCCCTTTTTGAACAAACAAGATGTTCGAAAGGACCGGCAAAGGCTGCTTTCTCTGGACGACACCGCTCACTGCCTGAATAGGCTTAAAGATATTCTCTTTTTTGGAGTTAATGAATACAGACGTTCCGGCTGCCTTATCCATGCCTTCATTCGCGGCAGCAGATCCGTTATCTAACTTAGTTTCATCCATTATCGATCTCCGTTAGTTCCAATTTTTTAAATCTTGTTCAATCAAATGAAGCGTGTGATTCAGTTCTTGGTTCTGAGCACGTTCTTTTGTGATTTTCTTAACAGCATATAGAACGGTAGCGTGGTCTCTTCCGCCGAATGCGTATCCGATCTCAATAAGACTCTTTTGAGTCAGCTCTTTTGCAAGATACATCGCTATTTGGCGCGCATATGCGACATTGGCCACCCTTCTCTTTGAGTGCATGTCCGCGATTTTGATATTGAAATGTTCAGCAGTGGACTGCTGAATATTTTCAATTGAGATACGTCCTGTTCCCGTAATTCCCTGCAGAGCCTCTTTAGCAAGCTCCTCGGTAATAGGCTTTTTAAAGACTTCCGCACGCATAATCACGCTATTAAGAGCACCCTCGAGCTCTCGAATATTCGTATTTAAACGAGTAGCAATGAGGTAAGCGACCTCTAACGGAAGTTTGACGCCCTGTTGTTTGGCCTTCTGTAAAAGAATCGCGGCTCTTAATTCAAACTCGGCGGGCTCAATGGAGACGGATAGACCGGCTCCGAATCTTGAAATCAAACGCTCATCAAAGTCAGATAACTGACGAGCATAGGTATCGCAGGTCAAAATGATCTGCTTGTTTTTTGGAAGCAGTGCTTCAAAAATATTAAAGAGACGCTGCTGCGTCCCGCCGCGTTTGCATAAAAACTGAACGTCGTCGATCAGGAGAGCATCGAGATTTCTGTATTTATTATCAAACTTTTGAATCTTCTCGTCAGAGTAGCGGCCGCCAGCAGACAGGGAAACGACCTCATTAATAAAACGATTCGCTGAGATGCACAAAAGATTGGTGTTCGGATTATCCTCGAGGATCTTTCGGCCGACCGCGTGCATCAGGTGAGTTTTTCCTAAGCCGACACCGCCGTAGATAAACAAGGGATTGCAGCGCTCTCCGGGAAATTCTGCAACTAACATTGCCGAACTTCTTGCGACGCGATTGGCATTTCCAATGACAAAAGTATCAAAAGTCAGACCGGAGTGGAGGCCGCATTTAGTCGCAATTTCATCGATGGACTTTGGAGCTTTTTCCTCTTCCGGGAAAGTATTGGCAGGCCCGGGCAAAGGCTCGGAAATCATCGCGCCTTTATTGGGATCTTTCACCGTTATTTTAAGTTTTATCTCACGGCCGCAGATTTCGGAGGCTTTTTCCTCAATATCTTTTTCATACTGAGCCTTGATGAATTTACTATGTGGAACAGAAGGTACACTAATATTAATAATGTCAGGCTCGCTGTCCTCAGTGAATTCAACCTTTCCAAACCACGGAACGAAGACTTCTTCAGGAATAGTATTCTTGAGGAAGGCTAACACCGACTTCCAAACTTCACGCATTTAAGTTTCCGAGAATAACTTGTCGACTCTGAGTCTATTTTCAAACTAAACGATCATTGTACCTTATTTGGCGTTATCTCCTATTAAGATAATAGGGGTATAGCAGGCACAAATAAAAAGGCGCTAAACACCGTCTAAAACGCCTTAAGCCCCGATTTCGTAATTTTTGCGACAGATCTGTTTACGAATAAGAAGAGCGCTCAAAAAGGAGGGCTCCATAAAAAGCCGTAACAAAATAATTTCTTTTAATTTGACAAGTTACGTTCTTATGAAGTCTAATATGTGGTTTCTCAAATTAGGGGATCGGTCCCCTAAAAGCATTAGTAATTTTAGTTTTTGCGGCCGTTCGCCTGGCCGATTTAAAAGGAATAAAAATGGCAACAAAACGTACATACCAGCCTTCTAAGGTTAAACGTGCTCGTACACACGGTTTCCTCGTTCGCAGCCGCACTCGCGGCGGCCGTAAGGTGCTTGCTGCTCGTCGTCGCAAAGGACGTCACGTTTTAGCTCTTTAATCCTTAAGGATTATTCAAATTAACGATGGCGTTAGGGGGCCGGGCTAATTCTTTTCCTCAAAAAGCAAAAATCAAGAAGTCTCAGGATTTTTTGACCGTTTTAAAAGCAAGAGGGAAAGGAGTCGTTAGACTTTCTGGACAATGGTTCGAGTTGAAGGCAGTCCTTACCCAAGGAAAAGTCTCCTCAAGATTCGGTCTTACGGTCGGAAAACATTTTTCTAAACGTTCAGTAGATCGAAATCTGGTGAAAAGAATATTGAGGGAAGCCATTAGGCACTCGGTTCTTACTCATCCCGCTGAGTCCCCTTCCGCACTCCAAAGCCGAACATTCGTTCTCCGCTTAAAAAAGAAAGTTCCGGTGCCTGCTGAAGGCGCCCGTCTAAACTCTCTTAAAAAAGAATTATCGGAGGATGCGAACCGACTGTTGAGCCAGTTAGAGGCAAGAATTCAGGTTCTTGATCAAGGAAAAAAAGATGATTAAAAATCTCTGTCTTTTCATGATCAGGGGTTACCAGTTTCTTTTTTCGCCTTGGGTTGGCCACAACTGTCGGTTTCTTCCTACCTGTTCTCAATATTCCTACACATCCATACAGCGATTCGGTGCCATCCGGGGAGTTTGGCTTACGTTTTTTCGGATCCTCCGCTGCAATCCCTTCGGAGGAAGCGGGATTGACGAAGTTCCTGACAAATTCAAGTGGAATTGTTGGTGCCGGGATTGTTCGGATCAGGAATCTCAGGCGTATTTTTTTCAATCTAAATTAGAGAAATCAAATCATGGGAAGTGATATTCAAAGAGCCCTCCTATGGATTCTTTTCGGTCTTTCCGCCTTTATGCTGTACGACCGTTGGGAAGTCTACAACGGCCGCCCGTCTTTCTTCGGGGCTGAAACCCAGCAGGTTGCAACGACGGAAGCACCCAAGAATGAGGCAGCCCTTCCGAGCCAGTCGCAGACGGCTTCTCTGCCTGCTGAAGCTAAAACAGCAGTGAAGGCTGAACCGATTCAGGTTGAAACAGACCTCCTCAAGCTTTCCTTTGATCCGGAAGGTGCCGTTATCATCGGTTCTGAACTTCGAAAAGAAAAGCAGACCATTCCTTGGACAGATACCGGCCTTGTCGGCATGATTCTCGGAAACAAAGCTGATACGCCTGCTGATGTAGTTCTTTTCACCGAACAAAAAGGAAGAACGTATTTAGCGCAGACCGGTTTAATCGGCGGTCCGTACCCGACGCACAAGACTCAATTTAAATTGGTCCCCGGCCCGCTTAAGATGGCTGACGGGCAGGATAATCTTACCGTTAAGTTCGAAGGCGAATCCGGCGGTGTTAAGGTCGTTAAGAGCTTTACGTTCGAACGCGGTCATTACGGCATCAAAGTTTCTCATGAAGTGGTTAACAACACTGCATCCGAGATCAAGCCTTCTGTTTACTACCAGCTGACCCGTGACGGTGAAAAACCTGAAGGCGAAAGCACTATGGTCAACGCTTATACCGGTGCTGCTGTCTACACCGATAAGGATAAGTTCCAGAAGGTTAGTTTTTCTGACATCGCCGACGGAGATAAAGATTTCCAGGCAAAGGCGGATAACGGCTGGATTGCTATGATTCAGCATTACTTTGTCTCTGCTTGGGTACCGACACAAGGCGTAGAGCGTGAAAACTATACGAATACGGTAGGTGAAAAGCTTTATGCCGTAGGCAGCATCCAGCAGATGGATACGATTGCCCCTAACTCCTCCAAGACAATTGAAGCTACGCTTTACTCGGGTCCTCAGGATCAGACTCGTTTAGACGCTATTGCTCCGGGACTGTCCTTAGTTGTGGATTATGGCTGGCTTACTTTCTTAGCGAAACCGATTTACTGGCTTCTTTCTTTCCTTTACGGAATTGTCGGTAACTGGGGCTGGGCCATCGTTCTGCTGACCTGTATCGTTAAAGCCATTCTCTATCCGCTCTCCTTGGCCGGCTATCGCTCTATGGCCAAGATGAAAGATCTTGGACCGCGCATGAAAGCGCTCAAAGAAAAATATGGCGACGACAAGCAGCGCCTTAACATGGCAATGATGGAGATGTATAAGACAGAGAAGATCAATCCTGTCGGCGGCTGCCTCCCGATTGTATTGCAGCTCCCCGTCTTCTTAGCTTTGTACTGGGTGCTTCTGGCCTCTGTTGAACTGAGAGATGCTCCCTGGATCTTCTGGGTTACTGACTTGGCAGCCCCTGATCCTTGGTTCATTCTTCCGATTCTTATGATCATCACGATGGTCATTCAGTTCAAGCTGAACCCCACACCGCCTGATCCTGTCCAGGCGAAAATGATGGCCATTATGCCGTTTGTCTTCGGTATTATGTTTATCTTCTTTGCCTCCGGTTTGGTTCTTTACTGGCTTATCAACAATATCTTGTCGATCATTCAGCAATATGTTGTGAACAAACAAATAGAGGCAGACAGAATAAAACGGCAGTCTAACTAATAAAAAATCGGGTCCATCTCTCTGAGTCGGACCCGAAATTTTTTGTTTTATTTTTTGTTTTATCTTTTTTGCCAATAAACCAAAAGCAGGATCGGCCAAACCCAAACGCTGATGATCCAAAGAATTAAGGAGACAAGAGTCATTGGTTTGGTCGAATTTCGGGTAATGAAACAAAGTATTCCTGCACCAAGCACAGACCATGCAAGGATTAAAATGTAGGCCGTTGCTCGGGCAGTGTAGGAGTCACCGATGAAGCTGCCGACCCAGGCAGCGATCGGGAGTGCGATTAGGACAGCGATGGCGGCTCCGACGAGGCGAGACAATTCGTTGTTATTCTGCTTCAAACTCATTCTTAGGTATCTAAATGTCTTTAGTGAAAACTTCACCAATCATAGCAATAGCGACCGGAAACGGAAACGCTGGCGTTGGTATCGTTAGAATTTCCGGCGGGGAAGATGATGTAAAAGCTCTTTTCCAGAAGATGTTCCCAGGAAAAGAAATCAAACCCCGTTATGCAGAATTGCTTCCAATCCGAGATACTCAAGGTCAAATATTGGATACCGGTATTGTTTTATATTTTCGGGCACCTTTTTCTTATACCGGAGAATCTGTTCTTGAACTGCAGGTTCACGGCGGCAGAGTTCTTCTCAACTGGATTGTCCAGGAAGTGCTAGTACTCGGAAAAGAGTTTGGCTTAAGGCAAGCCCTCCCCGGTGAGTTTACGGAACGCGCTTTTTTAAATGGAAAAATTGATTTAGTTCAGGCTGAAGCGGTCGCAGATCTTATTGAAGCAAATTCCAGGAATGCGGCAAAAGCTGCTTCTCGTTCTTTGACGGGAGAATTTTCCAATAAAGTTAACGTATTAAATGAAGCGTTAATTAATCTTCGAGTTGAAGTTGAAGCTATTTTAGATTTTCCTGAAGAAGAGATTGACTTCTTGTCTGAATACCAGAGTCAGGAAAAGTTAGAAGATATCCAGAATAGACTAGAGAGCGTTTTGGATTCCGCACGTCAGGGCGAGATCTTGCGAGACGGTCTGAGAGTCGCACTCGTTGGCGAGACCAATGTCGGTAAGTCCAGTCTTTTGAACTATTTAGCTGGCGAAGAAATTGCTATTGTTTCTGACATCGCCGGTACTACTAGAGATAAGATCCAAACTGACCTTATTATTTTCGGAGTGCCTTTTCACTTTGTGGATACAGCTGGTATTCGTGAAACAGAAGATCGAATTGAACAGATTGGCATTGAAAGGACTAAGCAGGAAATATCCAAGGCTGATGTTATTTTAGAAATTAGAGATATTAGAGAGCGGCAAAATCAGAATAAAGACTCGATGAAAACAGCTCTGGAAATGATTAAAGGAAAAGATGTTCCGATCATTACTGTTTTGAATAAAGTCGATCTTATTTCATCCCCTATTCTGAACACAAAAGATGTTTCACGTGGAACGATTATTGAAACCTCAGCTGTGACTGGAAAAGGGATGCAGGAATTGAAATCCGAACTTCTGAAACTGGCAGGTTTTTCAGAAAATCAGTCAATCTATATGGCTCGAGAGCGTCATATCCATAATCTACTTAATGTTAAAGAATCTTTAAAGCGAGCCGCTTCTTACCTGAATTCAAGTAGCCCTCAACTTGAGTTATTTGCAGAAGAATTAAGAGGAGCTTCCGATGAGCTGGGAGAAATTACCGGGAAGATATCTTCTGACGATCTTTTAGGAAAAATCTTTAGTGGTTTTTGTATTGGCAAGTAAGCTGTTTCACGTGGAACAAAAAGATGAGTTATTGTTATCCAAATGAATACGAAGTAATTGTTGTTGGCGGAGGAAATGCCGGTATTGAAGCGGCAGCCGCCTGCGCAAGAATGAAAGCTAAAACGCTTTTAGTTACCCATAATTTGGACAATTTGGGTCAGCAATCTTGCAATCCATCCATTGGAGGCATCGGGAAAAGCCATTTAGTTAAAGAAGTCGATGCATTAGATGGTTTAATCGCAAAAGCTACGGACTTTTCCGGTATTCAATTTCGGGTTTTAAATGCATCTAAAGGTGCCGCTGTTCGCGCTACAAGGGCACAAATTGATCGGCGTCTTTATAAATATCAGATGCGAACAAGAATCGAAGCAATAGAAAATTTGTCTTTGATTGAGGAAGCGGTCGATGCTCTGCTTCTTGAAAATGGAAATGTTGCTGGCGTCTATTTACGATCAGGAATCTCGATAAGGGCTAAGGCTGTTGTTTTGTGCGCCGGAACCTTCTTGAACGGTAAAGTTTTTATTGGTCAAACTTCATACCTTGCCGGCAGATCCGGTGATCCTTCATCCGTAAATTTGGGAATTAACCTTGCAGAGTTAGGTTTGCCGAAGGCCCGATTGAAGACTGGAACGCCTGCGCGACTGGACGGCAGAACAATCGATTTCTCTAAATGTGAAAAGCAGCTGGGCGATTCAGAGCCGGTTCCGGTTTTCTCTTACATGGGTTCTCCTGAGGATCATCCGCAGCAGGTGCCTTGCTGGATAACAGATACGAACGAAAGGACCCATGACTTTATTAGGAAAGGTTTAGACCGTTCGCCTTTATTTACCGGTGTTATTGAAGGGATTGGTCCGCGTTACTGCCCTTCTATTGAAGACAAAATTCATAAGTTCGCTTCTAAAACTTCTCATCATGTCTTCCTGGAGCCGGAAGGGTTAAATACCTATGAGTATTATCCCAATGGAATCTCAACAAGTTTGCCTTACGACGTTCAGGTGAATTTCATTCATTCCATTAAGGGCTTGGAAAATGTACACATCATAAGACCCGGATACGCGATTGAATATGATTATTATGATCCGACTCATTTGAAAGATAATCTTGAAAGTAAGGAGTTTGATAATTTATTCTTGGCAGGTCAGGTAAACGGTACGACCGGCTACGAAGAGGCCGCAGCCCAAGGCTTGATGGCAGGTATCAATGCTGTTTTAAAAATTAGAGATGAAGAGCCCTTCCTGCTCCGCAGAGATCAAGCTTATCTCGGTGTGATGGTAAATGATCTGATCACTAAAGGCGTGAATGAACCGTATCGTATGTTCACTTCGCGAGCAGAATATAGGCTGAGCCTGAGGGAAGATAACGCAGATGAACGGCTTACTGAGATCGGTTATAAGTTGGGAGTTGTGTCGGAAGAGCGCTGGAAATTCTTCCAGGAAAAAAGAGAGCGACTGGCAAGGGAGACAGAACGTCTTAAAGGTATTTGGGTGAATCCGGGAGTACTGGATAAATTCAGCTTAGAAGAAGTTGTGGGCGCTGAACTTTCTAAGGAATCACAACTCTATGTAATGCTGAAACGACCGGAAGTAGATTATCAAAAACTCAAATTATTGAAGACAAAAGGCGGCGAAACGCTGCTGCCTCCGCCCTATCTTTCGGACGAAGAAGCCGAAACGCTTACGACTAAAGTGAAGTATTCCGGCTATGAGGATAAACAAAAAGCTGAAGTTCAGAAGAATTTGGAAAAAATAGAGACGGTTATTCCAGAGGATTTTGATTACGATTCTGCAAAGGGACTGTCGTTTGAAATTACACAAAAATTGAAAAAGATCAAACCCAGAACACTTGGGGAGGCTTTAAATATTTCCGGGGTAACACCTGCGGCGATTTCTATCCTTCTCGTTTATCTGAAACGATACAGAGGAACGAAGGAGTAAATATGGAAAAGAATCGAGAAGAACTCATCCAGGGATTGGAAAAGCTCGGGATAACAGCCGGTGAAGAAGAGGTTTCAAAGTTGATTTCTTTTTCTGAGCTGTTGCTGAAATGGAATAAAGTTTATAACCTTACTGCGATTCGAGACGAAGGGGATGTAATTAGGAAACATCTGTTGGATTCTTTGACTTTATTTCGCTATTTCAAGTTGTATGGAACAGAAGTCGGATGTAGAACTTTGGACGTTGGGTGTGGCGGAGGATTACCTGCTATTCCCTTATCAATCTTTTTGAAAGATTTTGATTTTAATTTAATCGACACCGTTAATAAGAAGATAACTTTTGTTCGACAAGCTGTCATTCAACTGAAACTCCAGAATGTCAATGTTTTTAATGAAAGAGTTGAAAATTTTCATCCATTAAAGCCTTTTAATTTAATTAGTTGCAGAGCATTCTCTTCATTAGCAAGCTTCGTGACGCTAACTGAGCACTTAATTGATGAGAATGGTCGATGGTTAGCGATGAAAGGCAAATGTCCAGTCGAGGAAATTGACCAGCTTCCGGCCGGTGTTGGTGTGGAGAAAGTGATAGAGCTGAAAGTTCCTTTCCTAGATACTGAAAGACATTTAATAGTTTTAAAGAAAAAATAAGAAACTTAAAGTTCGCTTCAATTTTTTTGAGGAAGGTGTAACTCAAGTCTCCTTCTTTGTGGGTTGCGGGGAACTCTCGCAGCCCACAAGAAAATGCAAACGCTTAATGAGATTTCAGTATGCGTTCGTCGGAACCGGAAATTGTCACTTCATTTCCTTCTGAAGGAAGTACATCATAAAAGACGCCCTTGCCGACGGGCTGCCCATTGAAATACAGAATATTATTTTGAAAACTCAGACAGCCGGGTGCAGGATTGGTACTTGCACGCGGATTAGGTTTTACCTTTGGTGTTTTGCACCATGTGGCCGTTCTCGGAAGCATCTTTGCAAATTCTGCATTTGTGAAATCAATGAGCGCTTTAATTTCTTCTTGGTAAGCATCCAAGCCTTTTGTGAGTTTGGCATGCATTGAAGGAGGCAAGGATCGATAGCGGAGCATCGTCTCAAGTTCCTTATCAGTGAGGTCCGAAGCCCTAGAGATGTGTGTGAAGCGTGTGATCTTTGCCTGAGGAAGGAGCTTATGGATGTCTTCATACATTCCGCCTAGCTGGATTTTTTTGAAATTAATGTAGAAAAAATCTCTAATTTCCGCTGAATTTTCTCAACACCGTTGGCTTCATAATTTTTGAAAATATCAATCTTCCGCTTTTTGTTCTCAAAGGGTTGGACAGCTTTTCTAGGATTTTTCCTTTGGCCTCGCATCTTTGACTGACTCTAAAATTTCCGCTGACGAATTTCAGCCTTTTGTTGCTTTTTCTTTGAGTTGCGTCAAGCTTTATCTTCCGACCGCCGTTAAATCTAAAAACGTCGTTGTTTCATTTCAAATTGCCCTCAATCCTTCTCAAAGTTAAAAGTTTGAGAATGGCTCCGTCGTCTGGCTCCGTTTCTAAGACTTCCGCTGTTCCTTCTTAAAGTTCCGAGGGCGAATTATCCTTTATTTGCTGTCAACCGACAGTTTTTAAAGGAAATTTTATGAAATATAAAACTGAAATAGTTATTGAGGCAATACGTCTCAAGGAGGCAGGAGTTACGACTTCTGCCATCTCGAAGAAGCTTCTTGCTCCCTCGTCTACGATCAATGAGTGGCTCAAGAAAGCCAAGCAAAACAATCTCACTGCGGAGAATTTACGGTCATTATCCGAGCAAGACATCGAAGAAATACTCCGGCCGCGCAGCTGGTCCCGTCAAAACGTCATCTTGCCCGATTACGAGGATCTTCTTGTAAAGGCCTCGGCTCCGAAAATGACAGTCCAGAACGTCTACTTGCAATATCTGGCTTCAGTTCCAAAAGGCTGCGAGCCTGTTAGCAAAGCAACTTTTTATCGAGAGTTAAAACGAACGAAAGAGCTAGCCTCCAAGGAGCTCCAAGAGGTCTGTTTACTGAACAGCTTTACTCCGGGCCACATGTGCATGATCGATTACAGCGGGGATGGAGTGTGCTGGAGAAACAAAAACGACGGTTCGGTTAAAACCGCACAGATCTTCGTCGGAGTGCTTTGCTACAGCGGATTGATCTTCTGCACTGCTACAAACGGCCAAACCAGAGAAGACTGGCTGACTGGAATTACCAAGATGTTCCATTACTTCGATGGGGTCACGGACGAAACCTGGCTTGATAACTCTACTCCTCTGGTTAAAAACGCAGACAAGTATGACCCTGACCTTGCGCCGGAATTTAGTAACTTCTGCGATTACTACAACACCCTCGGATACGCAGTTGAACCGGGTAAAAGCCGGCATAAGGCTCTGGTCGAAAACGCCGTTAAGCAGTTCCAAGACAGAATTCTGAATCATCTTAACAAGCGCAGCTTCTTCAGCATTGAGGAAATAAACAGCGCAATCGAGCCGTTGCTCGTTCAGCTTAATAAGTCAGAGTTGATTGAGCGGCCCGGAAGCAGCCGATTCAGTCGATACAAGGAGGAAGAGAGAAACCTGCTGCGACCGCTTCCGCTGATTGAGTACTCAGCGCACAGTAAGGTGATGAGCAGAAAGGTACGCCCCAACAACCAGATCCGATTAGGCAACGTCCGATATAACGTTCCGTGGGGATATGTTGGAAAGGAGCTGCTGGTAAAGGTAGACACCCAAATAAAAGAGATCTCCTTCATTGATCCTTCCGACGGAGAAATCCTTACTACGACAAAGATCCGAAATCCAAGCGACGGTCCCGAGCCTCAAAGGAAGGATTTAATACCTCAAGACTTGAAGTACCTAGTTGAAAACAAAGAGGAATTGCTGGATCGAATTAGGGTTCAATTAGGAGACAAGGCATGGGAAGTTGCAAAACGGCTCGCCAAACCGAATAACAGCATGGCGGTTAGGCACCTAAAAGGGTTCTTATCACTGAGCAAAAAATACGAGAAAGACTTCATGGATAAGGTTTACGAGGATCTCTTGAAGAAAACAATAATCAGCTTCAAGGGGTACCGCGATGCTCTGCAGAAAGTGGAACAAATCGAAGGGGTTAGATATAAAAAGAAACGGCTCAAACATGGGGCAACTTTAGATGTTATCGATTGCCGTTCAGTGCGAGGAGCTGAGTATTACAAAGACCGCTTCAATCAATAAAAAATAGGAGTAGTGATGACAATGAAAATTGATGCGGCAGAGGTCGCAAAAGTATTTACCGATTTGAAACTCCCGGCAGCTTTTAAAGCATATGAACAGCAGCTTGGAGATCCTGATGCAATGAAGTTGGACTTCGGTGATCGTGTTGCTCTGATACTCAGAGCAGAACTGGACAGCAGAACACAAAAAAGAATCCAGCGGCGCATTAAAGAGAGTGGAATCAGCGACAGCATGGTTGGTCTCGACAACACTATCTTTACTCCGGACAGAGGTATGGATGAAAGCTACGTGCGGGAGCTGGCCAGATGCGAATGGCTCGCTGCAGAGGAACCTTCCTGGATATTGATCACAGGCAAGTCGGGAACCGGCAAAACTTGGATCATGAAGAGTCTTATTAAGGCCGCAGCAGAACGCCAATACAGGTGCCGTTATGTAAAAACTCGAGATTTAATGGAGGACATAGCAATTGCCGTCGACGAGAAGCGGTTCAGCCGATTAGCAGATCAGCTGGACCGCTATGACCTTATCGGGCTTGACGACTTCAATCTTTTAAAGGCGAAAGATGAGGTAAGAGAGGCTATGTTAGAGCTGTTCGACCGACGCTGGAATAAACGAGGTCTAATCATCTCCAGTCAGTACCCGTTTGATCAATGGTACGAGTATATCGGAGGAAGAGGTGATCAAAGGGATGCCATGATGGATCGCATTGCAAACGGCAGTCATAGGTTGGAACTTAAAGGACCTTCAATGTAGATGTCTTATAGGTTCGTATCTTAATTTAGCAGCATGATCAATACTGTCTCC
>OHLZ01000308.1_pt1 | contig 24832 bp, 20 predicted proteins | sample 1569211 | NCBI WGS metagenome assembly OHLZ01 (sample SAMEA3879606, study PRJEB24766) | human gut metagenome | biome: human-associated habitat; feature: feces | place: USA | collected 1985/1987
ACTTTCATTTTGCTCCCTCTATCTCGCTGGGAGCAAAGGGGTTCCATGTCATTAACTTAGGTTGCTCTTCGGAGGGGCGGTTCGCTTGTGGAACGTAGTGGAACAGGCGAACCGCCCCTCCGGCGCTTTCGCTCATCCCACCATTCTATCCTTGCTTGAACCGATCTCCAAACATTACAACGAATTGAAGCATCGCCTGACGCCATCTAAAAACTGATTTGCTCCAGTCTTTAGTAGCGTTTTTTATTGCCAGGTAGACGAGTTTGTAAACTGAGTCATCCGTCGGGAACATTGTTCGGGTTTTAATTACCTTCCTAATCGAACGGTTCAAGGCCTCTATGCTGTTTGTCGTATAGATTAGCTTGCGAACTTCCGGTGGAAAATTGAAAAGGGGAACAACTTGATCCCATTGGCTCAGCCACATCTGCTTTATGACGCTGTATCGCTTACCGAGGTCGGATTCTGCGAAGTCCTCAAGTCTGTTTTTTGCCTCTTCGGCATTATCGGCTCCGTAAATTCCTTTGAGCTCCTTCATTACTTGCTTCAGATCCTTGTAGGAAACAAAAGCAGTGGAATTTCTGAGCAAGTGCACAATGCATGTCTGATGCATTGTCTTTGGGTATACGGTTTCAATAGCCTTGGTCATTCCTTTGAGGCCGTCTGTTACTGCGATCAGAATGTCGCTGCAGCCTCGAGCTCTGATTTCATTAAATACGCTTGTCCAGTAGGCGGCGCCTTCATTGTCGGAGAGCCACATTCCGAGAACTTCTCGGGAACCGTCCGCTTTAACTGCTAATGCTAAATACAAGGCTTTAGGCGTAATGGTGTTGCCGCTTTTTACTTTTACCCGCAGTGCGTCAAAAAAGACAACCGGATAAAAGTCCTGCAATGGACGACTCCTCCAGGTCCTGACATCCTCCAAAACATCGTCGGTTACTCTGCTTATAAACTCAGCACTTACTGAGACACCGTAGATTTCTTTCATATGCGCGGAAATTTCACGATTGCTCATGCCACGTGCATACATACTAATTATTTTGTCATCAAGACCTTTCAGGTGCCGTTCATACTTGGGAACTGATATCGGATCAAACGTACTTAATCGATCGCGGGGGACGTCTATGCGTACTTTGGAGTTGTCAGTTAAAACGGTTTTACTGCTTGTGCCGTTTCGCTTGTTTATCGCTTCCTGAGCCTCAGGCTCAGCCTTTTCTCGAGGAACAATTTCCCCGTTTTTCAAGTGAAAGTCCATTTCACTTTCCAGGCATCTTTCAAGAAAACGTTTCATAACTTCTTGAACCATGCCGCTTACTTCTTCTGAACTCCAGCCAATTTTGCCGGTGTTGCCTAACGTTTGGTCGATGTAATTAGTTAAGAGAACGTCTGTCTCACTGGGCGGATTCTTCGTTTTTCTTGCCATTTTCGATTCTCCTTTTCCCTTGCCTAGGAGTTTAACTAACCTCTAAGTAGGAGAAAATTTTTAAATCAGGCAAGACACAAAATTAGTTACATCCTCTGCTCACCTAAAAACTTGGACGTCTTTCTAGCGTTTGATCCCTTTAATAAATTCCTTTCCTACTAATATTCACTACCCGCATTAGTTAGGTGATTATCGTCCCAGTAGTAGATCCTATTTCTATCTCGGACGATATAAATATCTCTTTTGAAGTGCCTACAACAGTCTCGGAAGGATGTTTTTTCGCAATGTTTCTGATCATCTCATTGATTTGATCGTCATTCGTTTTTCCTTCCTTCTTAGAAAACTAAATATTCCTACATCTTTTTGGATGGTCGGCTTTTCAAACAATTCTTTGGATTGGCAGGGGGTTGAAGTACATGAAGAAAAAGAATTACCTTTTTCTTATTTTTGATGAGTTCTTCAACTGCCTAGATTAACAAATGACTTAATGTCGTTAATTAATTTCCATTTTTATAGCACAACAATTCATAAGAACGATGCTTGGAATTGACAAAAGCGTGCCAATGAGTGCTTAAAATAACTGTCTTGATATGAGGGGTCTTGTTGACGAAGTCCAAAACCTGTCCCATTAAAGGGTCTTGGCTGTTTTTTTCGTAACGCAGAGAAATTAAATCTCTCACAGGAAATGACTTTGTCCGCTGGAACCCAGAAGCAACAACGACACTACTATTATGCAATCAGCTTACACTACAGGGAAGATCTTTCATTTACTTAAAGTTTGACGATGTCTGTAATACATCTTTACCCAGATAACGGCGAGATTGCTTGTACTACGAAAGAAGCCTTTGTTGGAAAGGAGGTTCGACTCAAGGAGTTACCGCCCCTTTCTCGTCTTTTTTCAGACGAAGTCGAAGGAGTTGTTTTCCGGCTCCCTGCGGTACTCAAGTCCCGTAAGATCAAACCAATACTTTTTGCCTTAGCTTCCCTTGTTTGCGGTAAGTACTATAAGACAAGCATCACGAAAAGTTTCGAAAACTTTCTGAATCATACCGCTTCAAGGGACTTATTCTTTATCGGTAATATCGTATGCTCGGAGATAATGACTTTCCATTATGTCAACGATGGAGATGTTGTTATTCAGGGAGCAGAGACAGTCAATCTTATTCAAAAAAATAACGCTTCTTTACAGAAACTTCTGCCAAAAATTGTCCCATCTGATAATAAAAAAAAGTTATTTATCGTAGGTCTCTTCTCTCTGGACCTTCTTAAATTTTTGAAAAGAAAATTCCCTCTATGCGATTTTGAGATAAGGTACTACGACGTCATTAAAACTGACCAGTTGCCATCATTCAAAAAAATTTTGGATTTTTCTCTAGCCAATCGTATCAAGGTTTCTGTTTACGATCGGAAAACCGCAGCTATGTACAATGTGCCTTATGAAATGAATAAGGTAAACAAAGAAAAACTCTTGCCTTACTCTACAAGAGAAAAAGTTTATGACGTATGTTTTCTTGCTGGCTATAGCCACTCTAGAGCAGAATTGTTAAAACCACTATTGAGAAGATTTCGTCAAGCAAAATTAAAGGTAAAGATCCTTCTTATTGGTTACGAAGCTCCAACGCTTGAAGGCTATGAGATTGATAACAAGATTATTTCTTACGAAGATTATTTGAAACTTGTCGGAGCAAGTAAAGCTGTAATCGACCTTTGGAGACTTGCGCCCGATGAAGGCTACTCTTTTAGAATCCCTGAGGCTTTGGCTCTTAATACAAAAATCGTTACAAATAGACCTGATGTTGCCCTGGAGCCTTTTTATGACGAGAGCAGAATCTTATTCTTTTCAAAAGAAAAACCACTGTCAGAGACAGAGATAACGAATTTTTTATCCATCCCGTTCATCCCAGCGGACGCGTCCTTTTTTAACCTAGGATCAAAGAAATGAGGCTATTGGTAACAGGCGGCGCCGGATTCATCGGCTCAAATTTTATTTTAAGAAGAACTGCTAAGGGAGATTCCATATTGAATCTCGATAAGCTAACTTATTCCGGCAATTTAGAGAATTTGGCCTCCGTCAAGGGAAACACAAACTATTCTTTTGTTCGCGGAGACATTGGAGACAGAGCTTTAGTAAATAAAATTTTGGGAGAATTTAAACCTCAAGCAATCGTAAACTTTGCTGCAGAAACTCATGTAGACCGTTCTGTCGTTGACCCCAACTCCTTCGTCCAATCCAATGTAGTTGGTACGACAAATTTACTTCTTGAATCCTTAGACTATTGGCGCTCATTAGAAGAAGAGAAAAAGAGACAGTTCAGGTTCCATCACATCTCAACTGATGAAGTCTACGGAACCCTCGGCTTCGAGGACGCTCCGTTCACAGAAGAAACTGCCTACTCGCCGAATAGTCCCTACTCTGCTTCTAAAGCTTCAAGCGATCACTTCGTGCGAGCGTTTCATGAAACGTACGGTTTGCCGACACTAATATCGAATTGTTCCAACAACTATGGTCCGAGACAATTCCCTGAAAAATTAATTCCCTTAATGATCTTAAATGCTATCGAAGGAAAACCTCTGCCTATCTACGGCAACGGTAAAAACATTCGTGATTGGCTCCACGTAAATGACCACTGTGATGCAATTTCAACTATTTTGAAAAAAGCCGTTCCTGGTGAATCCTACAACGTCGGCGGCAACTGCGAGAAAAACAACCTGGAAGTTGTCGGAGCCGTTGTCAAGATTTTGGACAAAGAATGCCCTCGCAGCGACGGAAAGTCTTACTCAGAGCAAATTACGTTTGTAAAAGATCGTCCGGGGCATGACCTCCGTTATGCCATTGACGCTTCGAAAATCAAAAAGGAACTCAGATGGTCTCCTTCATTCAATTTTGATCAAGGCATTCGTGACACCGTTCTTTGGTACCTGAACAATGAAAAATGGGTCAGAAATGTTAAGAACGGTAGTTATCAGGATTGGATCAAACAAAATTACGAGGAGAGATAAATGTCTACGTGGAAGGGAATAATCCTAGCTGGGGGATCCGGGACGCGTCTTGCACCCTTAACTAAGGCTATCAGTAAGCAGCTTCTTCCTGTTTACGATAAACCGATGGTCTATTACCCGCTTAGTACGCTTATTCAAATCGGAATCAAGGATATAGCGATAATTACTGCACCGGACCAGCAGCATTTATTCCAAAATCTTCTCTCTGATGGAAAACAGCTCGGTTGTAATTTTGAATACTTCGTCCAAGAAAAACCTGCGGGTTTGGCAGAAGCTTTCATCATCACGGAACAGTTTATTAAGAATAGTCCCACCTGTTTGATTCTCGGAGACAACATCTTTTATGGTAACGGGTTGATAACTCAGGCCAAGAAAGCCATGACGAAATCCGAAGGCGCGACCGTTTTCGGATATCGTGTCAATGACCCTGAACGGTACGGTGTCGTTGAGTTCGATGAAACCAACAAAGCTATTTCCATAGAAGAAAAGCCTTCTAAGCCTAAGTCTCCCTATGCCATCCCAGGACTGTATTTTTACGATCAGCAAGTCATTCGAATTGCCAAGTCATTAACTCCTTCTCAACGAGGAGAACTCGAAATCACAGATATAAATAAGTCTTACCTGACCAACAATAAATTGCAGGTTGAAGTAATCGAAAGAGGCGTAGCCTGGTTGGATGCCGGAACGTTTGAATCCCTCCTGCAAGCAAGCTCTTTCATTCATGCAGTTCAGGAACGGCAAGGCTTAATGATCGGCTCTCCTGAAGAATCTGCTTGGGCTAGCGGTTTCATCGGAGACGAACAATTAAAAGTGTTAGCAGATTCTCAGAAGAAAAATGCTTACGGTCAGTATCTCCTTAATTTGATAGGAAAGAAAAATGCAGATAATTGAGACCCCGATCAAAGGACTCCTAGAAATTCAGCCAAAAGTTTTTGGGGACAACAGAGGGTTTTTCTTAGAAACGTGGCAAAAGGAACGTTACCAAACCGCCGGGATTGACTATGAGTTTGTTCAGGATAACCGCTCTTTTTCTACAAAAGGTACGTTAAGAGGACTCCATTTTCAAAAACAATTTCCGCAGGGAAAACTTGTCTCCGTTATTCTTGGAGAAGTTTTCGATGTGGCAGTCGACTTGAGGAAAGATTCCGAAACCTTCAGTAAATGGTATGGCGTCACTTTGACCGGAGAAAAATGCAATCAGTTATGGATCCCGCCGGGTTTTGCTCATGGCTTTTATGTACTTTCTGAAGTCGCCCATTTTGAATATAAATGTACGGATTATTATCATCCCGAGGATGAAGGCGGATTGTTGTGGAACGATGCGGTACTAAATGTACAGTGGCCTTTGGATCCCGATTCGAATCCAATCTTAAGCGAAAAAGATAAGAAGGCTATGAGTCTCACAGATTACTGTTCACGGAAGGAGTGAACTTTAGACAAAAACTAATGGCAAATTTGTTTTGCCCAATTTTCCCTGATTAGGGAAAAATTGAATCTTCCGCACTGCCTTACGCCTTGGCCAAAATGAAGTTTTTCTTTTGCCCTCTGGGAAGGTGACTTGTCAATAGTCTGGAAGCGCGACAACTTATAGTCAAATTTCTTTCTTTTAATTTAAAAACAATTAATTGCAGTATGTTTTGTACTATTTCTTCCGCCCCTATGAAATTCTTGATTTCGGGCGTAATTGTTTCTTCCCTTTTTCTCCTTAACACCACGGAGGCCTCAGACTTCGATTCTTCTCGTGGAAACCAAACCTTCCAAAGTTTCAATAAGGCAAAGAAAGCGTTGGAACACAATGTTATTTATGACCGACGTGTCACAATATATTGTGGGGCATCTTTTGATAAAGAAAAATTCATCGATTTGCCCAACAGTTTTTTGAGCATGAAGCACAAAAAACGCGCTGAGAAAATGGAATGGGAGCATGTCGTGCCGGCTGAAAACTTTGGGCGGTTCTTTGCTGAATGGAGAGAGGGCTCTCCTCTCTGCATCGACAACAGAGGTATGCCTTTCAAAGGCCGGAAATGTGCTGAGAAGGCAAATACCACTTTCAGATATATGCAAAGTGATATGTACAATCTTTATCCTGCGATCGGTGCAGTCAATGCGGAGCGAGGCAATAAAAATTTCGGAATCCTTCCTGCCTCTGCACAAAATTCATTCGGCTCTTGCTCAATGAAAATTTCAGAAAATAAGGTCGAACCGCCCGTTCGTGCCAGAGGACCTATCGCTCGCACTTATAAATACATGGCTTACGCTTATCCTCTTTTTAAACTCAGTTCAGAACAGGAAAGATTAATGAACGCCTGGGATAAGCAGTATCCGGTAGATAAATGGGAATGCGTGCGAGCGAAAAGAATTGAGAGAATTCAAGGCAACGAAAATCCGTTTGTAAAACTTCCTTGCCAGGAAAAGAACTTGTGGTAATCACTTCTAAATGGCCAAGTCCGCCACTTTCTTACCGTCATTTGTTGTAAATAGATGCTTTCTTCGGAACTTGTTCAGAACAAAGCGCTCAAAAACTTCTAAACAAATGTAAATAAGGGTAAGATACAGAGGTTCACGTGAACACAAACAGCTCTCATAGGAGAATTCCAATGAATAAGACTGAAATGATCGAAGCAGTTGCTTCCGAAACCGGTCTGGCCAAAACAGAGGTTGCTAAGGTTCTTAACGCATATACCAACACGATCGTAAAGACTGTTGCTGGGGGCGGTGAGTATACAGTGATCGGTTTTGGTAAGTTCTATGCCAGCCAGCGTCAAGCACGCACTGGCCGCAACCCCTCGACCGGAGTCGAAATCAAGATCCCCGCAGCTATGGTTCCCAAGTTCTCTGCTGGTAAAGCTTTCAAGGACGCTGTTAACGCCCCTAAGAAACCAGCCCGCAAAGCAAGAGCCAAAGCTAAGAAATAAGTCGTTCTGTAATACTGAAACCCGGCCGCTCATGCCGGGTTTTATTTTTTAGTCTCCGAACTATCCACTCATCTCAGCTAGTTGGATATGTCCGCCCAATCCTGGCATTCAAGTCCCTTCTGTAGAAATTAAATGATTACATCTTTTATCGGATAAGAGATTAGTAGAACTGAAAAAAGGAGAGGTAGGACTAAAAAAATATTTTTTCAAAATTCCCTTAAAATTTTCTTGTTTTTGCTTACTCAATAACTGCCCTTCTACATCATATGAACTTTTTATCAGGACTGGAAAGACTCGAACGTGCTGCTTTCGTCTTTTTTAGTTTATTTTTGTTGCTTCAATGTCTGTCTATAGCGGCAGCAAATATTGCATTGGGTATTGCAGTTTTTTTTCTTGTTTTGCAGTTGCTCCAGTCAAAAGGCTCAACTGATAAGCAAGCATTGTGCGAGGCATGGGCTCAAAATAAAAATCTTTTTATCCTTTTAGTTGTCTTCTGGGCGACCATCCTGCTTTCAGCACTGGGAAGCAATGAACCGCTGCGAGCTCTCAAAATTTTTCTGGGACAGTTTATTTACCGAACCGCTCCATTGTTTGTCATATTGTTCTTTTTTGCTAAAAGAAAATATGTTTCTTTCTTTCTTCTCCTGACCATTCTTTCTTGCATTATCGATGTCATCGGAGGAATTTTGGTACATGGAGACAGCCTGCGATTAAAAGGGCTTTACGGGCATCCAATGACCTTAGCCGGATTCCTCATTATTACTTTGCCCATCCTGTACGCATTCCTTTTAGATTGGAAACAAAAACGCCAAACTTTAGTCGTCACCATCGTCTTATTTTTAATCGCTTTTGTTGGTCTTTTATTAAATGAAACCAGAGGAGCTTGGTTAGCCTTAGCAATAACGCTTCCCCTCATAACTCTTCTTTACGATTGTTCAATTAAAAAAGTCATTTTTTTAATCGCTTTTGCGATCGGTACTTCCTTGGTGTTTTTAAATTCTCCGCAGCTACAGAACAGGGCTGAAAGCATCACGAGCACAACCTTACAATCGAATACCGAAAGAGTCCTAATGTGGCAGTCTGCTTATGAGATGTTCAAGGACCATCCAGTCTTGGGCGTCGGTCTTGGACAGTACGCGCCGAAATACTTGAACGAGTACAAATCACCGCAGGCTAAGGAAAGACAAAATCACTCTCACAACAATTTTCTGCAGATGCTTGCAGAAAATGGGATTGTTGGCTTCTTAGGCTTTGTTCTTTTATTCGGGTACCTTCTTCTGTCGTCTTTCAGAAATTCCGTCAGAAAGCTCTCACCCTACCATGTTTTGATATTTGGCTGTACGTTGGCGTTCATTCTCCAAGGATTCACTGAATACAATTTCGGCAATTCCGCAGTCATAAAGTATTATTGGGGGACGCTTGGCTGTTTACTAGTTTTGGCTCGCGAGAACAGAGATGGGTTTGGTGAAAGTTCATTTCTTCGTTTTAAATTCTCCTAAAAACTGAGTATGAAGATTGGTATTGTTTGTAACGCATTAGCCAACAGCGGGGGCATGGAACGTTACACGTTGGACATAATCAGAGGACTCGTTGCCTCCGGACATGAAGTCACTGTTTTTACGAGAAAGATTGATCAGAGCCTCCAAGAGGCATCCTTAGTCAAAGCCGTAAAAATTAACACTTCTTTTCTGCCCAAAAGGTTAAGAGATTTTTACGTTTCCTTCGTTCTTCCCTCACTTAGGAAGACGTATCCTGTGGATGTGATGCTCGGTTGCTGCCGCTCTAAAAACGTCGATGTGGTTATCTGCGGCGGAACGCACCCCGGATTTCTTAAAGCTACGGGAAAGAAAAAAAGTTTTTTTGATCGACTTGTGCTTCCTTTTGAAAAAACCTCCTATGAAGAAGCGAAATGTGTAGTTGCTCATTCGCCTTTGGTTGAACAAGAGATCCTCACTTATTACTCTGTCCCGAGGGAAAAACTTTTTTTTATTCCGCCTCCTGTAGATCTAGATGTTTTTGATCCCAAAAACACCTCTTCTGGAGAAACCGGTTCTGCTCGCTCCCTGTCGTCCTTTCCTCAGCTAAAGGGAAAAACAATTTTTCTTTTTGTTTCCTCCAGTCATGCCAGAAAAGGCTTCAATCTCCTTGAAGAATACTTTGAAAAAACAGATCTCCCGGTTGCTTTGGCTGTCGCTGGTCGTCCAATCCCGAAGAAAAATTATAGGAACATCTGCTATGTAGGATATGAGAAAAATATGGCTCCTCTATATTCACAAGCCGACTTTTCTATTCTTGCATCTACCTACGAACCTTTTGGATTGGTCCCTATTGAATCACTTTGCATGGGCGTCCCTGTTGTCATATCTGAAAATCTTGGCTGCAAGGACTATATATCTCCGGAGGTGAAAGAGGAATTCAACCCCTTCTCCATTGGTTCCCTCGATGTATCGATTCGGAACTGTTTAAAACATAAAAGTTCAATGCAGGAGAGGGCAAAAGAACTGCCTTCAGAGAAATTCTTGGTCGATTTTTCATTAAAGAAGCATATTAAGAAACTTATCCAAGTATGTGAACTCGCACGAAAAGAAAATGCAAACTAAAAATATTCCAGAGGCTCCCAGCTTAACCGCCTACATCATGGCGAAAAACGAAGAGCATTCGATCGAACGTTGTATCCGTGCCCTTTCATGGTGTCCCAAAGTCGTTGTTTCCGACACGGGATCAACAGACAACACAAAAGAAATTGCTAAATCTTTAGGCTGCGAAGTGATCGACGTTAAATTTGACGGCTTCGGCACCACAAGGAACAGAATCCTTGATCACATTACTTCCGATTGGATTGTTTGCTTTGACGCCGACGAAGTTTGCACCCCGGAACTCGCTGAAGAGATCCTCGATGTTTTGAAAAATCCGACGGCATCTGCTTATTTGGCAAACCGATTAACCTATCTCCTCGGGGAACCCGTCCTCCATTCTGGGTGGAATCCCGATTTTCGCCACGCCGTTTTGTTCAAAAAATCCGACTACAGATATTCGGATAGAAAAGTACACGAAGGTTTCACCACATCCGGAGAGGTCGAAAAACTTAAGAATTCTTTCAAGCATTTTTCTTTCCCCACCTTGGCAACCCTGATGGCAAAAGAAAAGCAATATGCCGAATTAGGCGCAGAAACGATGCTGGGAAAAAATAAAAAGATAAGTCCTTTGCGTGGGTTGGGGCATGGCACATGGGCTTTTTTACGACATTACGTCATACGAAGAGGTTTTCTGGACGGCTGGAAAGGATTTCTGATCGGAGTATCTGCTTTCCATACCACCTTCTACCGGTATCTTATTGCGTGTGAAATGAAGAAGTCCTCGGATGCTAGGAAGTAAGGAAAAAACGCTCATGAACTCTAAAAAGCTGTCTTTCTTTTTGTACTACCCCCTTTTTTTGGGGCTTCTATTTTCCGTCATAAGTTACCGTTTCCTTCTTCCGGAAGACATTAGTCAACTGTCTGTCTGGGGGCTCTGTTACTTTTTTGGTTATTCCTTTTTCTATTACTTCTTCCTAAATTTAGTTTTAGCAGCGCCTTTCGCTCTGCTTGCACTCTTCGCAAGAAAAACTACGGCTTGGCTGACGTACTTCGTTCTCTCGGTCTTTTTGGTGTTCTTTGTTGCGGACAGCTTTGTTTATCAGCAGTTCCGGCTTCATTTGAATATTGCCATGCTTCAAATGACACTGTTAGGCGGAGGACAAGTCGTCAGTTTTTCAACCGGAATGCTTTTTGAGATTTTTGCCTTAATCGGAGTTTGTCTTCTTGCTTCTCTTTTATGCTTTTTGGGGGCTTCTAAACTATCCGAACGCAAACTTGCGCTCAAACCATCTTATTGCCTCTCGATAATGTTTGTCGGTTTGTTGATCTGCCAGGGAATTTATGGTTTCGGCTTTGCATTCCACAATCAGCAAATTACGAAAGTTGAAGAAAATCTTCCCATTAATAGACCGCTTCATTTCAATAAACTTCTGCTTAAAACCGGCTTGGTTTCAAGAGACCAAATTTATACCTTTAAAAAAACCGACGGAAAAGGAGTTATGAATTACCCCTTAAATCCGTTGCAGTGTTCGGGCGGTGATGGCTATAACATCGTTTTCTTAATTGTGGATTCGTTAAGGTACGACATGGTGGACGAAACAATCATGCCGAACGTCTCGGCTTTTTCGAAAAACGCCATCAACTTTAAGGATCATTACTCCGGCGGCATCAACACAAGACACGGAATCTTTACTCTTTTCAGCGGCATTCCCGGATCCTATTGGGATAATTCAAAGGCCTCTAAATCCGGTTCTGCCTTGATTAAGGCTTTGCAAACTCGCGGCTACGAAATTGGTCTTTTTGCTTCTGCGACCTTGACGATGCCCGAATTTAATCAAACCGTTTTTGCGACGATGTCTGACATAAGATTAAATTCACCGGGTTCCAATCCTATGGAAAAGGATGAGGCCTCCATACATGATATGGAAGAATGGATTCAGAAACTCCCGAAAGACAAACCGTTTTTTGCATTCCTTTTCTTAGATTCAGTACACGCTGCGGCATTCCCGGAAACTGAGGAATCTACAGTCTTCAAGCCGTATTGGAAAGAAGTGAATCAAATTAAGCTTTCAAACGATTTCGATCCGACTCCTTATTTGAATCGGTACAAGAACTCCGTCTTTTACACCGATAAAAACCTAGGCAAAGCGCTTGAGTTCCTCGGTAAAACGGTTGATATGAATAAAACGATTGTCGTCATCAGCTCAGACCACGGAGAGGAGTTCAACGATAACCGTAAGAATTTCTGGGGCCATAACGGAAATTTCACAAAATATCAGGCGCAAATTCCTTTGATCGTTAAGTGGCCAGGAAAAGATTCTGTAGACATCGAATACAGAACTTCTGCTCTCGACGTGGTGCCCACGATCCTGACAAGAGTTCTAGGGTGCAAGAACCCCGTTAGTGATTACAGCGTCGGTAAAGACCTGTTGGTTCCTGACAAAGAACGATCATTTGTTTATGTCAGCAACTACTCGAAAGATGCGTTTGTCGAGAAGAATCGAATCGTTCTAATTAATGAATTAGGTATTCTTTCCTGCTTGGATCCAAGCTATAACCCGTCCCAAGACGCTTCGATCCCCGGTTACCTTAAACAAGTGTTGGATGAGACATCTAGATACTTGAAGAAGAAATAGGATTTTTCTGTCTGTTCGGAAAATACGGCCGGTCTCACTTCGAGACCGGTCTTTTTTAATTTCAGAGGACCCAAGGTTTGCATTTCTGGAGGTTTTCTTTTTAACTTGCTTTGGATCGATCTAACCAGAAACTGCCCTTCCCACCTTTAACCGAAAACTTTGACGCTTAAATTAATCCAATCAACAGTTGTACCTATTACTTTTTCATTCATCCTTAACGGAGTTTTCACTAATAATTTATAATTTTCCGTCTACTGATATTATTGAATTTCAAAAAGTTAGGATGACGGCAGTAAACGAGTCTGATATATCCCGCCTTCTTGGCCCTGTATTGGCCTCCGGTTCCGAAAGAGTGTGTGTGCAAAATTTAGAGAACCCTTTGTCCTGCTTCAAGATAAGCAAATTCGGACCGTCACGACAAACCGCTAGAGAAATTGAATACTTTAAATTTTTAAAGAAGAGAGGAGTCACTTCTTCTTTTCTTCCGATATTCTACGATGGCTATTACTACAACGGCCAACTCGTCATTGAACAAGAACTTATTAAAGACCAACCGGAGGAAGACCTTTTTGCTTTCCGCGTTGAGGAGTTTGTCGGGCATGCGACAGCAACCCAATTGGAGGAACTTCAGCGCTATCTAAGAGATCTCTACAAGGAACTCACGAGCAAAAACATCATTATTTGCGATCTTCATGCCGGCAATCTAATGGTTTATTGTGACCGAGAAGGTCGAATCAAACGTTTGATTGTCATTGACGGCTTCGGCAGCCCCGAAGCTATACCTCTTGCGAAATATATTCCTTTCTTCGGTCGAAGAAAGATGGAAAGACAATGGAATAAGTTCAAAAGAACGTTTGTGGAAACGTTAAAAAGAAGAGGCAAAGAGTCCTTAGAATTCAATTTCTAAAAAGGCTATTATTTTTTATTCTTCTCCCGTTAAGTGAGAAAGCCATTTTCTATTATGATGGCGAACCGACATGAGTATTACATCCATACAATTTAAAAATATGGCTGACGATCGACGTAAGCAATGGTATGCCCATTTCTTAAAATTCGTTGTCCTTTTCATTTCAGCCCTTGCCGTCCTCTCTTTATTCAGAGCATTCTTCCTTTTTTATTTTTCTAAAGGAATTGACGCGGTCAATGCGAGCTCTGCCCTTCCCGCGCTTTGGATGGGTTTAAGGGTTGACGCTAAATGGCTTTCATTGAGTTTAGTTCCGGCCTATTTAATCCTTCTTCTCGCTTATTGGAAACCGTTTTTTTACAAGTATTCCACTCTCTTTGCCGGTCTTGGACTTACCTGTATGGTGTTATTGGATGCTGTCAATTTCGGATTTTTCAGCTTCTATAAAACACCGATTAGCCCCTTGGTCTTCGGCTTTTTACAAGATGACACCAAGGCAATTCTGCAGACTCTTTGGCATGATTGGCCTATCTTCAGTTATTTGTTCGTTTTGTTCGCCGGCGTTGCGGCTCCTTTGCTTATCTCTGCCTTCTCCTTTAACCGCATTAAGGCCAATCCCAAAGCTCTCACCCTTGCTTTGCTGGGAGTGACAAGCGTTCTTCTCTTGGCTTTTTTTATTCGCGGTTCGATTGGAAAATTCCCTCTGAGACAGGAAGATTTCGCTGTCAGTAAAGTCCAGTTGATCAATGCCTCTGTACCTAACGGAGCTGCTGCTTTATACGAAGCCACGAAAGCCTGGAGAAATTTTCAAATCAAAGGAGAACCTTCTCAAGCGCTCACTAAATTCGGCTATTCGAACATCGAGGAAGCTAAAAACGATTTGGCTGTTAGGACAAATACATCCACACAATTAAGTTTTAGACCTAATGTCGTCTTTGCCGTCATGGAATCCATGAGCGGCGACATTTTTAACTCTCATGACTCATTGGTAAATAATACATTGGGAGCCTTAGAAGATGCATTGAAAGACGCAGTTGTCTTTCGCAAGAGTGTTAGTATTGAAAATGGAACGTTCCCTTCATTAGAAGGACTCCTTTTTGACACCCCGATCAGTCCGATTTCTCAAAGCATCTACGGAAGAAAAGAACTCTCATTCTCCCAAGTACGTGCTTTTAAAGAAGCCGGTTACAGAACCATCTTCCTGACAGGCTGTCCTGAACCTTGGCGTCAGATCAATGACACCTTTAAGTTCTATGGGTTCGAAGAGATCTATGGTCAAGCTGCTATCGGAGAAAAATTTCCGAATGCTGAAAAGAGCCCTTGGGGTATCGGCGACAAATGGATGTTTAAGTTCGCTGAAGATTTGCTAAAAGAAGCCGAAGGTACAGGCAGACCTGTATTCATCATGATGTTGTCTACGACAAACCATCCTCCATTCAAGGTACCTGACGGCGAAAAAGTTTCTAAAGTTGATCTTAAAAAATTACCAAAGATCGTCAATATTGAAGGTTCTTATGAAGGCAACATGGAATTGCTTCTCCAGACCTATCAATACGCAGCAAACTCTCTGGGGAACTTTATCCTTGACCTCAAGGATGAGGGCTGGCTAAAAAATACTATCGTGGCCGCAACGGGAGACCACAACGCTAGAATGAATTATCAATCTGAGGGCAATTGGCATCATGTTTATGGTGTACCCGTCTTATTTTGGCTCCCGGATCAAAAATTGAGAGCATCCGTGGATACTAATCGATGGGTCTCTCACAGAGACATACTTCCATCCCTTTTAGTGATGTCTACCGGCAAAGTTCTGGGAAACGAAAAAGGAAGGAATCTTTTTGCTAAAGATATCGAAGAAGGAGCGGTCTCTTTCATAGGCTGGTCTGGTTCAGGCTTTGTTATCGGAAAGCCAGGCATGGTTACTCTTAACGGAAAAAAATTAGAATGCTATGGCTGGCAGGATGACAAACTCATTAAAGCAGAGCACTGTTCCAAGGAACAGGAAAAAATGGGCAAAGAGGCAAGAGCCCAAAGAGCGATCAGCGAATTTATCGTCAGAAAAGGTTTGAACGAATAAACCCCAACTTTTCCTTCCTACCTTAAGCCATCTGGGAATCCTAGCCGAGACCTCTTCTCTATAGGACCTCCGGACGTACTGTTTTTCCTGAGTTTTATAGAAGAATCACAGATAATTTCAAGAGATCCCTTGAGCACCAGGGGTTCTCTAATTTTGTGATTTTTTCTCTTCTGTGGTAATAGTCTCTTTGTTCTGGAAATAGCTTCCAAGCTCTCCTCTTAAAGCAAGCTTCTTCCGCAGCGAAGCCGCTGTTTCATAGTCTTCAGGTACAGTTATCTCCAATGCGGCGCATATCTGTTTTATTTCCTCAGAGATTCCCGTCGTGGCGTAAATTGCCGGCAGGCGGTCTAATTTGACTTTTGTAGTTCTAAGGCCGTTGAGACTTTCAACGATTTTGCCTATCGGAATGGGAGTTTCTCTCTTTCTTAGTTTGTATTCCAACAATCTTGAGAGGACTAATGAGATGTAGCAGCAAAGAAAGTGACCGCGGATGTGATTTTCAGTTCTTACGTAAACGGGACGACCTTCCAACTGGCTCTTAAGAACTCGGAAGTTGCTTTCAATATGCCAAAGTCCTTTGTAGATATCCAATACTTTTTCTGCCGGATCATTCAGAGAAGTTTCGATGACGTGCATTCCGTCAAAGAGTTCTTGCTCTGAGATCCTTTCGTAATTAACCGCCAGGCTCTCTTTATCGATATCCACGCTGACCAGACTTTTGCCGCCTTTCTTCAGCTCTGCTGAGAAGTTAGACGGATTAGCCACAAGCCTCTCGGCTTTCTTTATTAGTCTTTGTCGGTCGATCCTATCCTTGATAAATCGTTTTTCCGAGAAGGTGATAATAAAGCGACGTTTAATGGTCCCTTTCTTTCTTTTGTTGCCGTATTTCGTCGTGTATGGCTTGAGCTTGTCTTCGAGCTTTTTCTTCTCCCGGGGATTACTGTTTTCGTAAGCAAAGTCAGGATATTTATAACTAACTTTGGTTTCCAAGGTTACTTCTTTGAACCATGTCTTTGAGAGGACGCCGTTACCGTCTGCCACAAGTCTTTCGACTCTTCCTGTCGGATCCAATGCGGCTTCCTTGATCTCCTTGGACGCGCTTCTGATTTTTGAGGAGAAGACATAGCTATTGCTCAATTCCAGCAGACAATGAATGTTGGCTGTATTGTTCAAGCCCTTGTCAGCAACGACGATAAGATTTTCGACGCCGTAGGTTTTCTTTAGTTCCTCAATGAAAGGGATCATCGTAGGAGACTCGCCCTGATTTCCTCGGTAAAGGTTGTAGCTGATCGGAAGGCCGTCCTTATCTGCAGCCAGAGCCATTACAACTTGTACCTCATTAAATTTTTTATCTTTCGAGTATCCGAACTCCCGCAGGCTGTCTGCTTCAACGCTTTCAAATGCGTAGGTAGTAATGTCGTAGAGACAGACACGAGTGTCGCGACGCGGATTTTTCTCTAAGAGTTTTTTATTCAAATACTTAATAACGGAGTCTTTATTCTTGCTGAGCAAATCAAGACAGTTGTAATAGTGGGCAAGGTTTTCTTCCTTGGCTCCAAGATAAGAAACAGGAGCTAACCGGCAGGTCTTAGCTTTAGACCAAGGAGCAAGGATTCGCCCAAGACAAAGCTGTCTTACTACTTCTTCAAAATCAAATTCAACGTCAGAGTCTTTCTTGAGATAAGACAGTTTGTAAGGCAGATTTAATTCATTCCAAAGTCTGTCGAGAACAACCATGCCTAAGCCTCGCAGACAAGGCCTTTCCCCTTTGAGCATGATCCCGTCTCTGGCTGCCCGAATGATATCGGCCTCAATAGTTTCATTGCTCAAGAGCCGCTTTCTTATATCCTCTCCGGCGGCGTTTTCATTAAGGATTCTGACTTCGTCTTTGATCTTTTCTAAGGCTTGGGGGTCTGCAGCCAGAAGCTTTCTCAGATTTCCACATCTGCGAACGATGCTCTTACGGGATTGACCGTTTTCATTTCGATAAGAGGAAGCAATGTAGACGCTTCTATTATCGCCTTTTGAGCTGTACATGATGTGGTAGCGCATGATTCCTCCTTCATACTATTACTACTATTTTACTACAATAAGATAAAAAATAATAGGCCTTTACTATATGATTTTTAAATAAAAACTACAGATTTAGGCCTAAAACTCAGGAGGTTTGAACGAATAAACCCCAACTTTTCCTTCCTACCTTAAGCCATCTGGGAATCCTAGCCGAGACCTCTTCTCTATAGGACCTCCGGACGTACTGTTTTTTTATTTTCCTCGAATATCTATATAGGGGTCCAATCTTCTGCCCGAAAGCTTCTCTAGCTCATTTCTTTCATCTTTTTGATCTTCTCCAGAAAACAGGTCTCTTGGGTTGCTAACTTGTTTCGTGTCAATACCTAACCAGTACAAAATCCCCTCCGTCAGATTAGACATAAACTTTCGCGCTTTTATTTTTTGAAGATTGGCCTCACCATCTTCAAATTTATATAAGGGAATTGACCTGTGCTTCGAAGCGGGGGATGCGTGATTCATTACGATTTTTCCCTGGATCTCATTGTGTGAAACGCCATGATCTGACAAATAAACGACAGAATAAGTTTTTCCACTGTCCGTAAGTATTTGATCAATTTTTTCCAACAGACCGTCTGTTTGTTTGATTGACGAAACGTAACATAGAGGATCTTGGAAATATTGATTCTTAACAGCCCCTAAAAGAGGTTGCTCAATAAGCCGTTCGCAAACGGCGGAATGCGAACCCATAAGGTGAAGAACAATGAGTTTGGGGCTGTTACCAGAATCATCTGATTTAACAGCTTTTTTGAGAAGAGGGATTAATTGCGAATCAGACACTTTCTCTGACCTGTCCATAGACTCTTTAAGCCACTGCTTGTGGCGAGCTCGGTTCGCAATTACTGTGATCGGTGTATCTTTTTTATTGATCTTCCCTTGATTGGAAAACCAATAAGTTTCAAATCCAGCCAAATTCGCCGCGTCTATAACGTTGTATTCAAGATTAGCGTTGTCCTTAGAGTGATTCGCTGCTTTCGAAAGAGTCAGCATCTTTTGAATCGATGGGATGGTGTAGTCATCTGCAGAGACAGCCCCTTCTATCAAAGTGCCTTTGCTTTCCATAAACGGAGTATTGGAGATGGGATACCCATAAGCATGCATGTAATCTCTTCGAGCACTCTCGCCTATAACCAATACATAAATCTGTTTAGTGGGATGTGCAGTTTTGATTTGCCATTTCGACTGAATGGATTCCGCCTTCTTTAATTCCGATATTCCCTTCAAGGCCGTGACAGTATGCTTATACCCCTCGTGAATAGGTTTAAAAGCTCCTACCGATATAGCTATTGATGTCACAAGAACAAAAATCAAAAATTTATTTGAACTCCAACCAAGCTTGAATTTAAAGGTAAAACAATAAGCGCCTAGGATGGCAAAAATCCCCGAGATTGGAAAAACAATGGTCCAGCCAAATACTGCTTTAAAAAATTCTATTGCCTCTGCCGGATCCGTATTAAAAGCTGAAGCGACTTGTCCGTCGTTAGGAATTCCGAAAACGATGCCTATAGGAAAATAGGCATCCATTAGAAAAAATATCGGGAAAAGGAAAAACCAAAAGGTGTATTTACTAAAAAAACAGCAAACAGAAAACAAAAAGAAAACTAAGAGAGGAAGAATACAATTTTTATACCCTCCTCCAGATGCAGAACTGAAATAAGATAAATACTCCGCTAAGAAGCCACTTCCGAAAAGCGCAACACTCGAACCATATGCAACAAGAAGGATACAAAGACCTGACAGCAAGAATTTCTTGACACTAAGTTTTAAGTTCATCTAGGATAATTAAAGAATTAAGTCGCTTCTTTACTAGTTGTTTTCCAAGTTAAAACTATAAAACATCAATACCTTCAAGGATAACTTCTAAAGTTTGATCCCTACTTTTATTACAACTTTCTTGCTTTCAAATTACCTTGTCAATTTGTTTGGCCTCCCTCGGCAACAACTGGAAAAATCTTATTCGTAATTAAGTTACCTCTCAAGATTTCTTGTAATAATTGCCAAGAATCCCATATGTTCTAATCGGATATATCGATCCTTTCGATTTTAAAAATGACGGGTCTCGTCCCATCAGAACAACAAGCAATCATGGTGTTTTCTTCCTTCATCCAGCCCTTCATAATCGAACCGCCTTGCAGACCGGTATAGATATACCTTGAGATAGCATCCCAAGCCTCAGAGCAAAATGGTTTATCCGGACCACCTGCGATTTCCTTCGGATCACCTTCTGTTGACACTAAAGTATTCAAACCGCACTGCCAAAAACTATCTTTACCGTCTTCACGGTAAAAGACAAAAACATCGCCTTTGTTGTAGACGGGGCATTTGCCTGAGCAAGGATTTTGACAATACTCACGCTGAAGATCTTCATAAAGCAGAGTATCCAACACAGTTACTTTCACGCGATGTTTCATTTTGACTCCAATCAAATGATTAGGCAGGGACTTAACTAAATCCCCGCCTAAGTTAAGTTACTTATTTCTGTTTAGCAATATCCTTTGCAGCAATACGACCGAAAGTCTGAGCCTTTCCAAAGGCAGATCCGGACATGTAACCCGCACCATGAACTCCGCCGGTCATCTCCCCGGCTGCCCAGAGACCCGGAATAACTTCACCGAATACATTTTGAACCTTGGCATCTTTGTTAATCTTCAATCCACAGTAAGTCGCGATAACTGCCGCAGTGGCGGGCATGATGTAGAACGGTCCTTTATCTAACGGGATAGGTTTGCCGCTAGTGTCCACCAAAGTCTTACGCCCGAATGCGTCCGAATCATTCTTGATTCCTTCGTTGTATTCTTTAACAGTCTTCGCCAATTCTTTTGGATTAAGGCCGGCTTTCTTTGCCGCATCTTCGATTGTCTCGCCCGCAAAAATCCATTCAGGAACTTTGTTTTCTTTAACAATAGATTCGATCAAGATACGTCCCTGGGGATTGTTCTTGAAGTCGTTTTCAGCCATTTGGCGGTCAAAGACAATATAGCTCTTTCCTTCAGGCTGAGCTAAAGCAAAGTCTGCCAAGACCTTGTATGACTGAGATTCGTCTGTAAAACGCTTGACGTTTTTGTTGACGATAATGCCGCCGGACCAGTACAACTGAGACTGCTCGTCAATATGCTTCGGATTCAATCTGAATCCATATGTCGCTTTGATATAAGCCACATCAAGCATGTCTGCCCCGACAGAAAGTCCCATCAAGATTCCATCACCCTGTGTGCCGGCGCCGGCTATTGAAGCTGCACTTTCAAGCGGAGGATTATAACGGCCTAGCAATTCGGGATTTCTTGAGAAGCCGCCGGCAGCCAAAAGAACACCCTTTTTCGCCAATACGAATTGTTTTTTGCCTTTGCTCTCAATTTCAACGCCTGCAATCCGACTGTGATCTTTATTCCAGACCAAGCGGAGTACTTTAACTCCTGTCTCAATTTTGACGCCGCCCTTCTTTGCGTAAGCGGCCATAGCCGTCAGAATTTGAGAAGTCACGAAATGATGGGATCTCGGAACGCTTTGATAGCCTTGATGGACCACCATGTCAGGATGAAGTTTGAGCTTGTTCAGAATAAAGTCATATTGCTCGTTTGCTGTTTTAACAAAAGCTTTGACAACATCAGGATTGTTTTTATTCTTACCCGCACGCATCATGTCTTTGAAAAACAGTTCCTGAGAATCTTTGATGCCCTGTTTTTCCTGCTCCTTTGTCCCTGCAACAGTAAACATTCCGCCGTTAAGTACAGAGGAACCACCGAGGAAACTCTGCTTTTCAAATAAGACCGCTGAGAGCTTTTCATCAGCTGCCACAGTTGCAGCTGATAATCCGGCAGCGCCGCCTCCCACGATCACGATGTCATATTCAGCATCCCATTTTTGCGGAGCTTCCAGTTGAGCAAATGCCGGTGCACTCATCATTAATGCACTGACGGTCATTCCCTTGAAAAGATTTCTTCTTGAAACTTCCATCACTTTCTCCTATGTGATAATGCGGACCTGCGAGAATCTAGTGAAGCTCCGAATTAACCAATGTAAGAGCTTCTGCAAGTCACTATTGACAACAGCTAACTTCTTCCTGTTTAGATCAGTTAGCCTGAAAAGCTTTTTGACCGGCCACTCTTCCGAAACTGAGAGCCTTTGCATACCCTGAACCACTCATGTAGCCCGCTCCGTGGAGACCGCCCGTTACCTCTCCTGCCGCATAGAGTCCCGGAATAACATCTCCGAACACATCTATAACCTGTGCATACGCATTGATAAGCAAGCCGCAGTAGGTTCCGAAAATAACGCTTGATGTCGGGAATACGAAAAACGGTGCTTTCTCGATTTTTACGAGCTTCCCGACCTTTCCTTCTAAATACTGCCGACCGAACTTTGAATCTGTGCCTTTTGCTACGTCTTCGTTGTACTTCTTAATTGTTTTCTCGAGTTCGACGCCATCCATACCAGCCTTTTTCGCTGCTTCCTCTAATGTATTTCCTGAGTAAACGTAATCGGGTATCCTGCCCTCGGGAATCGCGAGCCACATCCTCGAAAGTGCCGGAGTATCTTTTACTGCTTCTCTAACAATATTGCTGTCAAAAACCGTATAGGCTTTGCCTTCCGGCTGTTTGACCGCCTGCTCGCTGATCTCCATATAGGTTTTTGATTCATCAACGAATCGCTTCCCTTCTTTATTGACGACAACGCCTCCGTTAAATTGGATGAAGGACAATTCACTTATGTCTGTCATGCCTTTCTTGGCGCCGAAGGTAGCAGCGATAAAGGAAGTATCTCTAACATCGGCACCATAGGCTTGCGCCATTAACATTCCTTCTCCTAAAGAACCTGTGCCTGAAAGTACCTGGACATCTTTAAGATACGGAGCAAAACGCTGAAGGACCTGCGGATTTCTTGCAAATCCGCCTGAAGTGACAATAACGCCTCGTTTGGCATGAAAACTCAGAATCTCTTTCTTAGCATTAACCGCTTTAACACCGCAGATTCTTTTTCCCTTTTCATCCCAATACAAACGATTGGCTGAAACTCCGGTCAAGATCTTCACACCGTGACTTCGAGCAAATTTCGTCATGGCTTCGATAACTTCCGGTGCCTTAAATTGATGTGACCGAGGAACTGATTGGCCGCCCTGATGCTCCAGCGTGAAGGGATGGACATTTAACACATTTTCCATCCACTCATACTGTTTTAACGCTGCTTGGGAAAGAGCTTCCGGAAGTCCTTTTTGATTGAAATGTTTACCGACTTCATACAAATCTTTCGCATAGAGTTCCGGAGAATCTTTAATATTTCTGGATTTTTGTAATTTCGTTCCTCCGACGGCAAACATTGCGTCGGTAAAAAGAGAGGATCCGCCAAGAAAAGGTCTTTTCTCAAGAACAAGAACTGAAGCGCCTAGTTCTGATGACGCGCAGGCTGCTGACAAACCGGCGCCGCCACCGCCCACAATAACAATATCAAAATCCCCGTCGTATTTTGTCGGAGGTTCAACGGGCATTGCCTCTGCTTGACTGAATAAAGAGAGGGCTGCCACAGATCCGCTGAAAGTAAAAAATTTCCGTCTGGTGAATGTCATTTTTACTCCTTAAATGGAAATTGCGTCTTAAACCAGAAGAACGGTAAAAATTAAGTTGCCTTTCTGTCGGAAATACTAAGTAAAATTAATTAAATAATTCGATTGGAAAGTAATAAGACTATTTCATTTTTTGGAATAATAGAAAATGGATCGGCTAACAAAGTTAGAAGTGTTTTCCAAGATCGCAGAAACCGGTTCCTTCTATGAGACGGCACGTTCTTTAAACCTCTCAAGACCTACGGTCACCCGATTAATGGCAGAGCTGGAAAAGGATTTAAATCAAAAGCTCTTGTTCCGGAATACACGAAGAGTTTCTTTGACTTCTGCAGGAGAAAGTTTTTTGCCGAGAGCACGGGAACTGCTGAACATGGCTTCGGATATTTTCCATTCTCCACGACACACAAAAAAATACGACGGTCTTTACCGCATCAATATCGCGACAACGTATGCGAATTTCAAGCTTCCCGAGCTAATCGAAGAATTTCAGAAGTTACATCCGGGTCTAAGGATAGAGCTGCTGCTATCGGCCTCTCCTCTGCCGCTTGTTCAAAATAGAATTGACCTGAGGTTTCAGATAGGAGGCAAAGTCAATCCTCTCTATATCAAGAGAAGCCTCGGGAAATCTAATTCATGGATGTGTGCTTCACCCTCTTATTTAGACACTCACTCTAGACCGGAAACGATCAAAGACCTACTCAGACAAGACCTTCTGCACAACCTTGTGATTGACGAGGACTTAGGTGAAGAGCTGCTTCATGTCAAAGGACGCGGAGTCTACACATGGTGGTTCACGCATGGCGATAGACGAGAAAAACTTAAAGTCGCACCTAAGTTTGCTTGTAATTACAGTGAACCTCTCTTCCGGGCCTGTTTGCGGGGCCAGGGAATTGCTTATCTTCCGATTTCTGAGTCCCTTCTTGATGTTCTTGAAGGCCGCTTGGAAGTCGTTCTTCCTGAATATCGAGGCATCCTCGTTGATATTTGGGCCGTTTATGCATCTTCCGCGCATAAACCGCCTTTCACTGAAGAACTTCTTACCTACGTTAAGCGAGCTTTTGAAACGATCTTGGCTAATCCGGTTGAACAAAGAGCCGAGGAGAATTAAATCTTACTCGGCCCAATAAATTTACTTAATTAATGAGTTACTCAATATTGACGACTTGGTAACCCTCGTCCTCAATCGGAGCCTTCAGTTTTTCAGTATCAAAACCTTCCGGAACAGCTACTTTGGCCAATCCGTCTTCAAGAGAAACCGACAGCACCGTAACGCCGTCAATCCCGGAAAGTGCCTTTGTTACAGCTTTCACGCAGTGTTCACACATCATGCCGTCAATCTTGATTGCGACGGCTTCTTTCGGAGTGGAAACTGCTTCAAAAGACGTCACTTCATAATCTTCTGCCTTGATCGCGTCCGTGACCTGTGCTTCAGACAAGGCACGATCTGCGCTGACGACAGCATTCTTTTGCTCCAATGAAACATCGGCAGAAACAACGCCCGGAATTTTTTCTAATGCGCCTTTAACTGCTTTGACACAGTGTTCGCACATCATTCCTTCGACGCCTACTTTATAAACGAAGCCAGATGCGTCCTTTTGTTCAGCCTCAGCAGCAACATCGGCCACCTGCCGGAGTGAGGGAAGCAATACTTGATCAGAAGATTTATCACTGTTTCCT
>OHLZ01000321.1_pt1 | contig 24024 bp, 27 predicted proteins | sample 1569211 | NCBI WGS metagenome assembly OHLZ01 (sample SAMEA3879606, study PRJEB24766) | human gut metagenome | biome: human-associated habitat; feature: feces | place: USA | collected 1985/1987
CACCGGCGCCTCTTATTCCATCGATACGCTCTATTCCTTCAGACAAGAGTTCGGCCCGGAGACCCCGATTTATTTCATCATGGGCTCAGACCAATGGAAAAACCTGAAAACTTGGGTCTTATGGGAAAAATTTCCGCTTCTTTGCAACCTCTTAATTTATACGCGTGACGGTGAATTCAGCGACGATCCTTATGAAGGAAAGTTCCCGATAATTCCGGTCCAGGATCTCGGTTCGAATCCGGCGCCTAACGGTCTTATCGTACTTGCAAGAAGCGAACCGGCGCCGTACTCTTCAACTGCTATTCGCACAGCTTTATTTGAAGAGCCCTCTCGCTCACAAACGATTCCGGGGCTCACTGCCGACGTGCACCAATACATTCTTTTCCACGGCCTGTATTTGCCGAGAGAAGGCGGCAAAGGAATTTAATTCCGCTTCGCTTCGCCGCCGATTTGACAGGCCTACTTACTCAAGCGTGATTAAGGTGATTTCGGACGGAACACCTACGCGCATCGTGAAGCCGTTCCACAGTCCGGATCCGTTTGTCACATAGACCTTCTTTTCGCCTCGATCGTAGAAGCCGCTTACTAATCCGTCATTGAAATAGGCCAGGAGCGGATACATGAAGAAAATATGGCCTCCGTGCGTGTGGCCGGAAAGCTGGAGGTCAAATTTCTCTTTTGTCAGAGAACCTGTCTTTGGCTGATGCGCCAAAAGGATCCTGAAATCCTCAGGACTTGTTCCGGAAAACGTCTTTTCAACATTCGGCGCCTCTTCTCCGAAACGTGACGCACCGAGATCAGTCGTTCCGCCGACCACCAAAGATGCACCGTCTTTTGTGAGCACGTCACTGCCGTTGCGCAGTATTTTGATGCCAAGTGTCGGCAAAGCTGCCATCCACTCTTGATAGACAGAGTAGTACTCATGATTTCCGGATACGGCATAAACACCGTGCTTAGACTTTAAATGTTTCAAAGGTTCAAGTTCAGGAAGGAGTTTTTGTACCCGACCATCGATAAAGTCACCCGTGACCATCACGATGTCGGGATTTAAATCATTGGTCCTTTTCACGATCTCGGACAGCCATTCTTTGCGCTGAACAGGCCCGACGTGCAGGTCGCTCAGCAAGGCGATCGTTGTTCCTTTCCATTGAGCAGGAAGGTTTTTAAAGACAATCGTTTCAGTCTTTACCTCAGGGACTTTGATGCCTTCATACATTCCCAAAAAGCCGCCTGCGACAGAAACAATAAAAAACGGAACAATAAAGACAAGGCGATTGAAGCTAAAACCGGTCTTTACGCCGAAAGTGCCGAGCAGCCAAAGTCCGAGAGAACAAATGTCTTTCAGCAAAAGCAAAAACGCCGCAAGAATAAGTGCTCCGTACAAGGCCTCCCAAGTAAGCATCCATGCGCCCTTGACTGCGGGCTCAAAGAACGTACCTCCGTTCATGGTGTAGGCCATGTACTTCATGGAAATCAGAAAGATTACCGCCGCGGATAAAAGTTTCCAAAACCAATGAATCTTAAGCGGCAGGACACCGCTGCAAACCACATAAACTGCCAGGATGAGGCTCGGCCAAAACAGGAACATTTTTTCGTGAGTTGTTAGTTCAAATCTTTTAGATTTTAGAAAACGATCCTTCGGAAAAAGAAAACTCAATTCACGGATATTTGCATGATTTTGTGATTTCCGGCTCGAAAAGAAGACTTTCTGCTGTTGAAAAGAAACCTGACTGAGTACAATTAACCGCTAACTAAACAAGAGAAAGTTTTATGGATATTCGTAAGTTACAGAGAGTGATCGTTAACGCACTTGAAGACGTCAAGGCACAAGATATCAAGATTTTCAACACCTCTAAGCAGACCGCTTTATTCGAGCGCGTCATCGTTGCAACCGCCAATTCCAACCGCCAGACTCGCGCTTTAGGCCACCATGTTTTCATGGAAGTTAAGGAAAACGGCGGAGACGCCGTCGGCATCGAAGGTCTGGAGACCGGCGAATGGGTTCTCGTCGACTGCGGAAGCGCCATCGTTCATATCATGCAGCCGGCTCTTCGTGCTTATTACAACCTTGAGGAACTCTGGGGCGCCCATCCCGTCCGTATGAAACTCCTTGAGAATGAAGACAAAGAAGAAGATTCTGAATAATTTTTACTATGAAAATTTCCGTCGTTGCCGTCGGTCTCAAAATACCCAAATGGGCTGATGAAGCATGCGAAGACTATCTGCATCGCTTTCCGTCGGATTGGAAGGTCGAATTAAAGACCGTCAAAGCCGAAGACAGGAACACGCGCACCATCCCGAAAGTGATGCAGGCCGAAGCGGAAAGGATTCGGGCTGCCGAAGGATGCCATCAAGGTCATCATGGATGAACGCGGCGCAGACCCGACCAGCACTAAGCTCGCCCAGCAAATCAACCGCTGGAGCGACCAAGGACGCCCGATCGCTTTCATCATCGGGGGCGCCGACGGTATCGATCCGGGACTCAAAGCCGAGGCTGACTTTACGCTTCGTCTCTCTTCCCTGACCTTGCCGCACGCCATGGCTCGCGTTTTGCTCGTAGAGCAGATCTACCGCAGTTGGTCCCTTCTCCACAACCACCCCTATCATCGGGCTTAAGTTATGGATTTCTATCTTGCCTCCAAGTCGCCGCGCAGACGGGAGCTTTTGAAAGATGCGGGCTTTGACTTTGACATTCTTTTAAGCAAAACACCCGACTCCGTCAACGAAGATGTCCTGCCCGGCGAATCTCCCGAGAACTACGTGGCGCGCGTCACACGCGAAAAGGCTAAGTGGGGCCGTAAAGTAGCGGAAACCGAACGCGATTTGCTGCTTCCCGTCCTTGCCGCTGATACCACGGTTGCGTTAAACGGCAAAATTTACGGCAAGCCGGCAGACGAAAAGGAAGTTTTTGAATTCCTCAAAGATTTCTCGGGACAAACACACGAAGTTCTGACTGCAGTATGTTTGGTCGATAAGGAAGGAAAGCCAAGAGAAACTCTGACTAAGACGTTTGTCACCTTCCGCCCGCTCACCGACGAAGAAATCAACTCCTACATTGCCTCCGGAGAAGCTTTTGATAAGGCCGGCGGTTACGGGATTCAGGGATTAGCCGGTCAATTCGTCGAAAAAGTCGAAGGTTCTTACAGCGGCGTGATCGGTCTGCCCGTTGACGAAACCAAAGCCCTGCTCGCTGAAATCGGCATCCGGCCGCATTAAGTTCCTACAAAAGAGGTTACGGCCTTTTTGACACTTAGAATGGCTGAAAAAAGGCTGAATTCTTATGACCTCTACCGCGAAATACAAAACTTCCGCACCGAATAAACCAAAAAGCTGCTGGGACCTGTTTTGCTCTTTTACGCTGATGGCTATGCAGGCCTTCGGCGGCTCTACCGCAATTGCTCAGCAATTTCTCGTTGACCAAAAGAAATGGCTAACGCAGTCCGAGTTTCTTGACCTCCTGACCGTTTCTCAAGTCCTTCCGGGACCAAACATCATGATTTTGACCATCGTGGTGGGCGACCGACATTTCGGATGGAGAGGCGCACTTGCCTCTTTCCTCGGCATGATTACGCTTCCGGCAACGCTCATGCTCTCCGTCTTTGTCTTCTATCAACAGTACGCAGAGAACAAATGGGTATCCGATGCTCTGGTCGGTATGGCCGCATCTGCCTCAGGGATGGTGGCCGGCGCCGCTATGAAGCTTCTTTACAACTGCAAAGAAAATATCATCACGCCGCCGGTCTGGATTTTTGGCTTGGTCATCACATTCATCACCGTCGGCATGCTGAAGATTTCCATGGTCTACATTCTGCCGATTGTCGGTATTCCTCTCTCCTTCTGGGCGTGGTACCGATTCATTAAGGAAAGGAGCGCTCGGTCATGACACCTGCCTTATTTGCCGGACTATTCTTCCACTTCATGCTGCTTTCGCTGATCGCGATCGGCGGCTTCATGGCTACGCTCCCCGGCATGTACTCCTACCTTGTGGATACGGCAGGACTGCTGACGCCGGAGACCTTTGCCAAGACGGTTGCGTTCGGCCAGTCCCTGCCAGGCCCGAATGTACTAGTTGCGGCAGTGCTTGGCTGGGCAGCCGCCGGTCCTTTGGGTGCGCTCGCTACTTTCGGCGGAACTTCCATTCCTTTCTCGCTGATTGCCGTTCTTGCGGGAAGGTATATTCGCGAGCACGCTTCCTCGGTTTTCGTTAAGTCCTATAAAGCCGGCATGGCGCCGATTGCCGTCGGGCTTTTATTTGCCACTGCTTATCTTCTTTTGGGAAACCAGCTTGATAACTGGCATGTGTGGGCCTGGGCCGGCGCCGTCACAATTATTGTTTGGAAAACCCATATTCCCCTCATTCTTTTAATTATGATTGGGGGAGTTATGGGACTATTAGGCTGTTTTTAGGAGGATTCAATGTCTCGTTATGTGTTAACGATCCAATCTCACGTTGCATACGGTTTTGTCGGTAATTCTGCCGCCGTTTTCCCGCTGCAGCTTTTGGGTTTTAGTCCGATCGTTGTCAACACGGTTGAATTTTCCAATCATACGGGCCACCCGACGTTCCGAGGTCAGGTTTTTACTGCCGAGCTCATCCGCGACATTATTCTCGGCATTCGGGAACGCGGTCTCATACCCAAGATCGAAGGGCTGCTTTCAGGATATTTGGGTGACGCAAGCATCGGCAAAATTGTCTTAGAGTTAGCAACTGAAATCAAAGCGGCCAATCCCAACGCTGTTTGGCTGTGCGACCCGGTGATGGGCGACACGGATACCGGTGTTTTTGTCCGTCCCGATATCCCGCAGTTCATGAAGGAACATTTCCTCAACGGGTTGGCTGATATGACAAAACCAAATCAGTTTGAACTGGAACTGCTGAGCGGACGAAAGATGAGAAGCCGCCAGGAGGCAGTCGACACAGCGCGGGAGCTGTTCACGGACAAGGGTTGCCGTGTTACGTTTGTGACAAGTCTGCTGACACCAGACGTTCTTGCAGGCACAGTCGAGACCTTAGCCGTTACCAAGGATGATGCCTGGGTCGTCAGAACACCTCTTGTGGAACGAAAACCGACGCCTAACGGACAAGGCGATACCTTCTCATCCGTCGCTTTAGGCACTTACCTCAAAACAAAGTCAGCCAAAGACGCTTTAGAAGCTGCCGTCAACACACTTTACGGATTAGTTTCTCATATGGACAGCGGTGCTCTTGATCTTCCTCTCATTGATGAGCAGCGTCAGATCCTCAGTCCTGAACATCGTTTCGAAGCTGTTCGCTGCTAGCTCAAAATTTTCATCGCTCTAAAAGCTTCCATCTCGGAGGCTTTTTCTTTGCGTCCGTTGTGAGGCTCTCACGCGCTAGTGAACATCGCCTCCTTCCTATAATCAAAACACTTTGTTTTGTGAGGCGTATTATGTCTGTTGCTGTTTTTCCTCTCGGCCCCTTAGAAACCAATTGCTATATCGTTAGCTACGAAGGCCAAGCTGTTGCAATTGATGTCGGCGGAGACCCCGCTCCCGTGAGCAAATATCTCAAAGAACACGGGTTAGAGCTGAAAGCAATCTGCATCACGCATATGCACTTTGACCATCTTTATGGCGTTGCCGCTTTAGCTGCCGAAACGCACGCTACGGTCTATACGCCGGAAAAAGATAAAGTCATCGCTTCCACAGTTCTTGGGCAGGGCGGATCTTCTGGTTTTCCTGCTGTCCCTAAATTTGAATCCGTCAGCATTGAGCCGGGAAATAAGACAGAGTTTGCCGGACTTGAATGCAAAGTTTTGAGTGTTCCCGGACACACACCGGGCTCTGTGGCTTATTACTTCAAGAAAGAAAAGTGCGTCTTTGTCGGCGACACGCTTTTCTTAGAATCCATCGGCAGAACGGACTTCCCGTTCTCCAGTCATGAACAGCTTGTGACATCGATCCGCTCCGAGCTCTTCTCTTTGCCGGATGACACAATTGTCTATCCGGGCCACGGACCGGAGACCTCCATCGGCTACGAGAAAGAGCACAACGCCTTCCTGTAATCGAAAAATTCTCGCCTGTCAGCAGACAGCTACTCTGCCGGCAGGCGTTTGTTTTTCCTAAGAGCCCACTTTTTCAAAATATATTCCAGAAGAATAGGTTGTCGCGTGCAACGTAACTTTTGGATTTTTGCTTGCTGAGACTCAGAAATACGCAGGCACAAAAAACCGCTCAGACTTTCTCATCCAAGCGGCTTGTTGCAACCTTATCTAGCTTGCTACTTCACATCAGGTGCAGACACCGGAGTGATGACATCTTCTTCAAGCTGCCATTTGCCGTTGTCTTTAACTCCGAGCAGCTGGATTTCAAAAATCAATGTTGCATTCGGAGGAATAACAGAACCGGCGCCTCCGTCGCCATAGGCTAACTGAGACGGAATGAACAGACGGCGAACACCCCCGACCTTCATGCCGGCAACGCCGCGGTCCCAGCCCTGGATAACATAGCCTGCTCCGAGCGGGAATTCAAAAGGTTCTTTGCGGTCAACGCTGGAATCAAACTTTGTGCCGTCTTCGAGCCAGCCTGTGTAATGAACACGAACGAGCTCACCAGGCTTGGCCTCTGCACCTGTACCGACTTTGACGTCCACTATCTTTAAATCTTGTAAATCTTGAGTGTCAATACCAAACATCGTTATCGCCTCTTATTGGCGCTTCACTAGTGATTCTTGGATTTTATGCTCACTTGGTTCCCCCTATTGGTCTAATCCCTCAGATTGAGAACTGATTCCGCACTACACTCCCACAGATTCAAAGAGGACTAATTGAATGTCGAATTCTTTTAAGACACTTGGGTTTGCACCCCAATTAGAAAAGTTAATCGAAGCCAACGGCTTTACGTCGCCGACTCCGATTCAAATGAAAGCCATCCCGCTCGTTCGACAGGGATACGATCTTTTGGCTGCAGCTCAGACCGGCACCGGTAAAACGGCTGCTTTTGTTCTGCCCATGCTGCAGAAGATGATAGAAGAACCGACGCTTTATCAAAAGCGCGTTCCTCGTGTTTTAGTACTGACTCCTACCCGAGAGCTTGCCGCGCAAGTCGGAGAAACTATTCTTTCTCTGGGCAAAGACCTCGGCGTACGCTCTGCCGTCGTTTTCGGCGGTGTGGGCATCAACCCGCAGAAGGCCGCCATTGCCAAAGGGCTGGATTTCTTAGTTGCGACACCGGGTCGTCTACTCGATCTCATGAACCAGGGTTTTGCAGGTCTCTCTAAGACGCACATTCTGATTCTGGACGAAGCCGACCGTATGCTGGATATGGGCTTTCTACCTGACTTAAAGCGCATTCTGAAGGCGCTCCCGCCGGATCGCCAAACACTGCTCTTTTCCGCAACGTTCTCACCGGAAATTAAAAAGCTCGCTTCCGAATTCCTCAATAAGCCTGAGTCCGTCGAAATCGAACGAAATAAGGACTCCTCTCTTGTTCGCCAAACGCTTTACAGAGTTCCGAAAGCTAATAAACACACTGTCCTTCGCGACCTTATCGTCGACAACCAATGGGATCAGGTTTTGGTCTTTACCAGAACCAAATACGGCGCAGATAAGCTGGTTCGCCATCTGCTCAAAGACGGTCTGGTTGCCAAAGCCATTCACGGCGATAAATCTCAGAGCGCCAGAACGACAGCACTCAGAGAGTTCAAAGAGCACAAGCTTCCTATTCTCGTTGCCACTGACATCGCTGCCCGCGGCTTAGATATTGAAAAGCTTCCTCAGGTCGTCAACTACGAACTGCCGCAGCAAGCAGAAGACTACGTTCACCGTATCGGCAGAACGGGACGCGCAGGAGAAGCGGGAGAAGCTTATTCTCTGGTTTCTCCGGAAGAGTTGCCGCAGCTGGCTGCGATCGAAAAGTTCATCAAGAAGCCCCTGCCATTGTCCGATTTCCCCGGGCTGGATTACTCTGACTGGAAAGTTTCTGCTCCGACAAAGCCTCAGAACAAAAATCGCCGCCCCGGGCCAAGAAGAAACGCTCCTGCCGGATTCAAGCGCTCCGACGGGAAGCCCTCTGTTCGGCGTAAGGCCGCTCGCGGACAATAGCCTGTGTTCCACGGCTTTTTCCGTTCACTGGATAGATAACTTTTAGGCGGCCTCGGGAGTTTTCCTGCGGTCGCCTTCTTATAATCGGACAAGGATAGTTGTTTTTTATGACCGAAGCCTGACACTTGAGCCGCTTCGGCCGATTTTTAATGTGGTTGTTTATGCAAACTCCGAAATTAAACGAAGTGAAGCAGCAAGCCGGCTTTTCGTTGGAAGACATCAATATTGAAGGTTTCGCACCGATGCCTTCTCCGGCTGAAATCAAAAAAATGGCGCCTCTCACCGAGGCCGCTGCCGAGAACGTCAACAAAAGCAGAAACCAAATCAAACAGATTTTGACGGGAGAAGATGACCGTTTAATGGTCATCACAGGCCCGTGCTCCATTCATGATCCGAAAGCGGCTCTGGATTACGCTCAGCGTTTAGCTGAACTCTCAGAACACATCTCCGAGACCATCTTCCCGGTCATGCGCGTTTATTTTGAGAAACCAAGAACCGTCGTGGGCTGGAAAGGCTATATCAACGATCCGGACATGAACAACTCCTTCAACATGGCCAAGGGAATGCTCAAAGCCCGCGAGCTCATGATCAAAATCAATGAGATGGGCCTGGCCGTTGCCACCGAAGCCTTGGATCCCTTCGGTCCTCAGTATTTGGGCGAACTCGTCAGCTGGTACGCCATCGGTGCCCGCACAACCGAAAGCCAAACCCACAGAGAAATGGCAAGCGGTCTGTCTGCTCCGGTCGGTTTCAAGAACGGCACCGACGGCCTGTTAGACAGCTCGATTAATGCAGTTAAAGCCAGCCGCCAGAGCCACTACTTCCTCGGTATCTATGAAAACGGCCAAAGCTCCATTATCAAGACCAAGGGCAACCGTTACAGCCACTTGGTTCTTCGCGGAGGCGGCGGACGTCCGAACTTTGATACCGTGAGCGTCATGCTGGCTGAAAAAGCCCTCAAAAATGCCGGTGTCGAGTCCCGCATCGTTGTCGACTGCTCGCATGCCAACAGCATGAAAAATCCCGACCTGCAGCCGTTTGTTTTAAATGACTGCATCACTCAGATCGTCAACGGAAATAAATCGATTTGCGGCGTCATGCTGGAGAGCAACATCAATACCGGTAATCAAAAGATCCCTGCCGATCTTTCCCAGCTTAAGTACGGTGTCTCTGTCACCGATGCCTGCATCGACTGGGAAACTACCGAACATGCTTTGCGCATGACAAATCGTCGTCTTTTGGATAAGAAATTAAATGGTGAGTAAACGCTTACTTTTAGCTGCCGCAGCGCTTGCTGCTCTGGCTTTAGCGGGGTGTTCTTCTACCGGACCGCATTCCGCTTTTATCCCGCACGCCGATCGTGCCGGTCTTGATCCGCTTCTGGATGCACCTTTGCGTACGGAAACCGTTTGCAAAGGTGCAGGACTTTTTACCGCCGGTACCAAACTTGCCGGTTTTTCCTTCGAATGTCCCGACCTGGACGTCGTTGCGACGTTGAACGAACTGCGAGATGCCGGCTGGCGTGTTGAGAAAATGCACATCGGCCGCCAGACGATCGAAAACGACGAAAGCGGTACTCCGCTCTCGGCAACGATTCGCAAAGTTTATTAATTTTCCATTGCGGAGGCTTCAGTGAACTCCTCTATCAGCAGCAGACTGTCTGCATTACGTTTTTTTTTGAAAGATCACGGTCTTAACGGCTGGATCGTCCCGATGGCAGACCCTCATCTTTCCGAATACGTAGATGAACACTATGCCTTCCGCAAGTGGCTTTCGGGCTTCACGGGCTCTGCAGGATCTCTCTTAGTGACCCAGGACGCCGCAGCGCTTGTCACCGACTCCCGCTACTGGGTTCAGGCCGAGCAGCAGCTCGAGGGCTCCGGCATTGAACTCGTTAAACTCAACCAAGGCTACGCCGCGGAGTTTGCCGACTGGTTTGCCGCGCACTTGATGGCCAACGACTGCGTCGGCATCAACTCCGAATTGATTTCCAGCAAAGACGCCAAGAATTACGCCCGAGTTTTTGCCGAGAAACATCTTCATCTCTCGCTGGTTCGTCAGACGCCCGAAGAAACCATCTGGGAAGAAAGACCGGAACGCACTGAAAAGCCGATCTTTGACCATACAGTTTCCCCGCGAAACCGAGAACAGAAACTTACCGCTCTGCGTGAGGTTCTCAAAAAAGAGGGCGCCGACTACCTGCTCACATCTAAGCTCGACGATATCGCCTGGATCTTTAATCTGCGCGGTTCCGATGTGCCGGACAACCCGGTCTTCTACGCCTACTCGCTGATTCCGGCTAAAGGGAATGCCACCCTTTTTATCAACGAAGAAAAAGTTCCTGCCGATCTGAAAGAACAATTGGCTGAGGAAGGAGTTGTCTTAGCACCTTACCATTCCGTCGGTGCAGCACTCGCATCTCTTTCCTCAGGAACCGTACTGGCCGACCCGGAAGAAATCAATGCCTCTCTTCTGTCACGCTTACCGGAACAAATCACTCAGCTGGAATTGCCTAATCCTATCGAGCTCATGAAAGCGCTTAAAACGCCGGAAGAGATCGAATTAATCTCGGAGGCGATGCTCAAAGACGGTGTTGCTTTAGTGCGGTTCTTCGCGTGGCTCGACCGCAATTTAGGCAAAGAGGAAATGACGGAGCAGTCGCTCGCCGACAAGCTTCTTTATTTCAGAAAATCTCTTCCGGGATATATTTCTCTTAGCTTCGAAACGATTTCTGCGTTCGGACCAAACGCCGCACTCCCCCACTACCAACCGGAGAAAACCGGAGGCGCCCAAATCAGGGGGAACGGATTCCTTCTCATTGATTCCGGAGCTCAATTTCCAGAAGGTACGACGGACATCACCCGTACAAAGTTGATCGGCGAAGCAACCGACTTAATGAAGGAAGATTACACCGCTGTATTACGGGCAAATATTAGGCTCGCGATGGCGGTATTTCCCGACGGTATTTCCTCGCAGATATTAGACCCGATTGCGCGGGCACCCATCTGGCAACATTTTGCTAATTTTGGGCATGGAACGGGCCATGGCGTCGGATTTTTCCTTAATGTTCACGAAGGGCCGCAGAGGATTAGTTACCCGCGGATAAGCCCTCGTTCCGATGCGTTTATCTCGAAAGAGACAGCAATGTCCGAAGGCATGGTGACCAGTGATGAACCCGGTATTTATCGTCCCGGCCGCTGGGGTATCCGCATTGAAAATTTGGTGGCGACCGAATTCGCAGAAGAAAATGAATTCGGACGTTTCTTGAAATTCAGAACACTAACTCTTTGTCCGATAGACCTTTCTGCCGTCATTCCGGAAAGGCTGCAGCCCGACGAAAAGAAATGGCTGAACGAGTACCACACTCTTGTCCGTCAGAAGGTGCTCCCGCACATTCATGACGAGCCCACCATTGTGTGGCTCGTATGGAACACAAGAGAAATTTAAAACATGACCACAGAAAAAGTTAGTTTGAAACACTGGCTGGAAACGCGCTGGCGCGGAACGCTTATGGCCGTCATTATCGGCGCTGCCTCACTATTCGTCTCTGAACACTACGGCGGTCCTGCTGTTTTGTTCGCCTTGTTAATCGGTATGGCTTTCCACTTCCTCTCAGAGGACCGGAGAACGCTTGCCGGTATTCATTTTTGCTCCACAACCGTTCTCCGATGGGGCGTAGGCCTGTTAGGTGCCAAAATCACCGCGAGCCAGCTGGGACTCCTGTCTCCGGCCCTGCTTGCCATGATTATCGGTGGTGTGTTTGCCACACTGCTCTTCGGCGCTTTCATTACCCGTTTTTCTAAGTGGCCGCTTACCGAAGGCACACTGGCTGCCGCCTCTACCGCTATTTGCGGTGCGTCTGCCGCTATTGCCTTAGCTGCCACATTCAACCATAAGCAGTTAAGAGAACAGGCTCTGCTTGCTATCGTGGTCACGGTTACCGCCCTGTCCACCCTCGCTATGGTTCTTTATCCGTTCATCTCCGGATGGTGCGGCTTTGACCACATCGATGCCGGCATCTTCTTAGGCGGTACCATTCACGACGTTGCACAGGTCGTGGGCGCCGGCGCCATGATCGGGCCGGACGCACTGGAAATCGCGAGCTTGACGAAGATGATTCGTGTCGCTCTTCTGATCCCGATCCTCATCATCTTCATGTTTGTCTTTCCCTCTAAGGCACATCGCACTGAAGAAGAGAAAGCCAAGCCCTGGTACAAGAACATTCCGATGTTCCTGCTCGGCTTCATCGCTCTGGCCGCTTTGAACTGCACTGGAATTATTCCGACGAATGTCTCCAACACACTCGGCGAAATCTCCAGACTGTTCATTTTGATTTCCATTTCTGCCCTTGGTTTAAAGACCTCTCTGGGCAAACTGAAGGAAGTCGGCTGGACACCGATCGTGCTGATGAGCATCGATACAGTCTTCCTCCTGCTGTGGGTTATCATCGGTATCTTCCTGATCCGCGGTTAATTTGATGCTTTAGTTTCATCTTTCTTCTTAGGACTCGGTTCGCTAGAATCGAGTCCTTATTTTTTACCGATCCCTCTGCCGGCGCTTCCTTCTCCGAACTTTCCGCTCATGACCGTACTGAAAATCCTCTATCAAGACGAAGACCTTGTCGTTGTCTCCAAGCCGGAAAAGATGCTGACGCACCGAACGGAAATTGCCAACGGCGACACCGAGTTTGCACTGCAGTTGCTGCGAGATCAGATCGGCCAACGCGTGAGTCCAGTTTATCGTCTGGATCGGGGCACTTCCGGAATCCTGATGTTCGGGCTCAACAGGGAGATAGTTTCGGCACTGAGTCAGCAAACTCATGAGACCTTTCACAAGCGTTATTACGCGGTCGTCCGCGGCTGGGCACCAGAGGATATTGAGGTTCGCCATGCGCTGAAGCCTCCCGTCGATCCCTATCTGCGTGTGCAAAAGACAGAAGCACAGGACGCGCTTTCTTACCTTCACAGATTGGCTGAATCAGAGGTTCCCGTTTCTTCCGGCAAGTTTGATACCACTCGCCTCTCTTTAGTCCTGCTTGAGCTTGCCACCGGCAGACGTCATCAGTTAAGACGCCACCTCAAACATCTCGCGCATCCCATTATCGGAGATGCGACTTACGGCAAAGGACCGCTTAACCGTGTCCTTGCCGAATATTTCGGCGGAGACCGCCTCCTTCTCCACTGCGGTCGAATCAGCTTCATTCATCCTCGTACTCAAAAACGTCTCACCATTGATGATCAGCCGAGCGGCCTTATGCGACAAGTCATCGAACGTCTTGAATGGGGTAATTATTTGCATGCTTCTTATTCAAGAGACTGGCATTTATTTGATTATTCAGATCTTTTGGTAAAATAACGTCTGAAAATTCCCATAATACTTTTTAGCCTTGAAACTAAAAGGCCTTGCGTTCCCATTCGTCGCAAATAAATCGGAAAATATTTGCGCGATCTTTCGAAAGAATGGGATTTGTTTTTGTTTTGCATGGTTTTGAGTCGTATACTGAATCGATCAAACCTCGTTTAGGAGAACTTATAAAAATGAAGCACGGAAAACTTGTCACTTCCATTTTGGTTTTATCCTTAGCTGCTGTGACTGCTGCATTTGCCTGCATGGCAGAGGCCCGCTCCTTAGAACAAATTAAGGCCTCCGGCGAACTCTTAGTCGGTTCTACCGGCGATTACAAGCCGATGAGCTACCTCAACAAAGAAACCGGGAAATACGAAGGCTTTGACGCAGAAATGGCACAGTCCCTGGCTAAGTACCTCGGCGTCAAACTCAAATATGTTCCGACAACTTGGAAGACCTTGCAGGCCGACACGATGGCCGATAAGTTTGACGTTGCCATGAGCGGCATTACCGTCACAGACGCTCGTAAGAAAGTCATGACCATGTCCGACGGTTATCTCACCTTTGGCAAGACGATTCTCGTCACTAAGAACAAGGCTGGTCAGTTTGTCATTTCCTAAAAACGGTTGACTTCTTTTTGTTTTAAACCTGTGTTTAGTTGACTTTGATTGGGCTAAGCCTGGTAACAGTTGACTCCTGGCTGTCCTTATCCCTGCGGTCGGTTGTCCGGAAGGCGTAGCCGGAGGACAACCGACCGCAGGGATAAACAAATTTTATGCTATTAATTTGTTCCTTAGGTGGTCCTCTCGAAGTGATCGCCAGAGCTTCTTTATCTCTCCACTGACTGTAGAAGCTTCTGCCGGGGTTAATAAATTATTGCTTAGATGTGGACGACAATTGTTGTAGAACGCAATGGCCTCCGCCAGCGCGCGTTCAAGATCTTCAAAGCTTTCAAATCTTCTTTTGTCCAGGATTTCATTTTTAAGCGTTGAATTTATTCTCTCAGCTATTGCATTTTCTTTTGGGTCTCCGCACTCAGTCATGCTGATGCCTATCCGGGCGCTCCTTAACTTCTCTACGTATTCTTTACTTGCATACTGGACGCCTCTATCTGAATGGTGCACTAAGCCCCCGTTACAAATATCTACGCCACGTTCATTGGCAATCCTAAAGGCCATTGACAATGCCTGCAGCGCCGGCCTATTACTCAAATCTCTTCCTAACCGCCAGCCCATAACTTCGTGGCTGTATGCGTCTGTGATCAAGGATAAATAAGCAAATCCCGACTCCCAATCAGACACCTTAATCGGTATATAGGTAATGTCGCTGACCCACACTTGATAAGGTCGGCTGGGTATTACATCCTTTATCAAGTTCGGATACGTGGGCAAGTTGTGCCGAGAATCCGTTGTCCTTGGCTTCCTTTTCTTTTGTCGGAGCTTTAAATGATTGTCGGAAAGGATATCTGCAAACCTGTCCCGCCCGACATGAAGCTCTTTCGGAAACTGGCGGCAGAACATGAACCAGAGTTTCTTTCCTCCAATATTAGGATCCTTTTGACGAACATCTTCGCAATACTTAACGATGATCTCCTCGACTAATACTTTTGTCTCGTCAGTAGGCTCTTTCCGTGCTTTGTAGTAAGCCTGCTTACTAACGCCAAACAATTTACAGAGTGCCGTTACACCACCGTAAGGACAACCCTGTCTAAGCAGGACATCTATTGTTTGGCGCCATGTTTTTTTCGTATGGCGATGCCGAACTTCTTTTCAGCGACATTAACCAGAGTTTCATAAGCGCAAGCTTTTAGCTCAGCTGCACGAAGCTGAGCTTTGAGCTCCTTTATCTGTGCCTCCAATAAAGCAGTCTCGCTGTTAATATTGTCGGTATTAACCGATTTCTTTGAATCACCACCGGCTGAAGAATCTTCGGTTTTCGGTTCGGCCTTCTGTTTAACGTTCTTGTGCTTTGGCAAATTTATCCACCTGTAAACTGTCGCCAAACAAACTGGGACTTGCGCCGCAATTTCTTTTATTGGCATTCCCTGATTGTACAAATCGACGACTAGCCTTTGTGTTTCGGACCGTGTAAGTAGCGAACCTATTTGTGTTCCATACTGCATTATTTGACTCCTTAAGAGTCAACTTTTTCTAGGACAAGACAGTAGAATAGTTGCCTTATTCTTACTTGCAGAACTAGAAATGAAAATCAGATCAAGAGCCCCCCTTAGGTTGGGTATTGGAGGGGGCGGAACCGATGTTTCCCCTTATTGTGATACTTTCGGTGGAGTTGTGCTAAACGCGACGATAGACAGATATGCTTGGACAACTTTAGATTTATTAGAAGAACCCTCCAATCATGTCATATTCGAATCGGCCGATTTGGGTTTGATACAAGACTTTTCTTTTAGCGATATTTTTGAAAAGCCTTTGACTTCTCCCTTACTTCTCCATAAGGTTGTATATAAATATTTTATAGACAACTTTAACTCTGGAAAACCTATCGCTTTAAAAGTGACGACATTGTGTGAGGTTCCTATGGGCTCAGGATTGGGTGCCTCAAGTACTATTGTCGTATCTCTGATCAAAGCTTTCGACGAACTTTTTCACACCACCCTTGATGATTACGAAATTGCAAATCTTGCAGTTTTTATAGAGAGAGAACTGTGCCAATTAAAAGGAGGAAGGCAAGATCAATTCGCGGCTTCTTTTGGGGGTGTTAATTTTATTGAGTTCGGGAAAAAAACAGAAGCTTTAGTTAATTCATTGAGGATTAAAAGGTGGGTAATAAATGAATTAGAGGCTAGTTTACTGTTATTTTTTACCGGAGTGTCTAGGGACTCAGCTACGATTATCAGTAATCAATCAGAGAATTTGCACAAGGAAAATACTGATGCAGTCGAGGCTATGCACAGGATTAAGAGCAATACTTATGCCCTGAAGAGAGCGTTGCTTGAGGGGGACTTTGAGAAATTCTGCTGCCTAATTAACGAGAGTTGGAAAAATAAAGTTAAGACTTCCTCAAAAGTATCAAATAATAGAATTGACTCAATACTTTCAACAGCTTTTAAATTTGGAGCTAAAGCGGGAAAAGTATCTGGCGCAGGGGGTGGTGGTTTTATGTGGTTTTTTGTTCCGCCTGAAAAAAAACACACCGTTATTACGGAGCTACAGAAGTTTGAAGGAATGATTTCTGAATGTCATTTTGTTGAGAATGGAGCTGAATCATGGAAAATCAAGTAACCTCTTACCTGGAAGATAGTTTATCAGTTGTATCTTCGATTGTTGCTAATAAAGGATTACAGTCGAAAATTGAACAATTAGCACTTTTAATTGTTTCCTCCCTCAAAAAAGGGGGAAAGATTATGTTTATCGGGAACGGGGGAAGTGCAGCTGATTCTCAACATATGGCGGCTGAATATGTGAGTCGTTTTGCATTTGACAGGAAAGGTTTACCGGGCATAGCCCTTACAACTGACACATCTATTCTTACTGCAATAGGAAACGATTATTCTTTTGATAATGTTTTTTCCAGGCAGCTGAATGCGTTAGGAAACGAAGGGGACATTCTTATCGCTTACTCGACATCAGGAAGATCTTTAAACATTGTAAAAGCCATAAATGAAGCTAAGAGCATGGGAATTTACTCTGTTCTTTTTACAGGATTGGAAGGGAGTGCTTTAAGTAACGCTGATTTGACCATTGCGAGCCCATCTTCTTCAACACCTCATATTCAAGAAGGCCATCTCATACTTGGTCATTTATTATGCTACTTAGTAGAAAAACTGTACTTCAAAGGTTAATCCATGGAGGCAATTATTCTTTGCGGAGGTTTAGGGTCTCGATTAAGAAGTGTGGTCAAAGGTGTTCCCAAACCGATGGCTCAAGTGAATGGTCGACCGTTTCTTGTATACATACTAGAAGATTTGAGGAAGCAGAAAGTTAAAAAGGTAATCTTAGCAACTGGTTATCTTAAAGAGTTTATTAAAAAATATTTTGGAAATTCTTATTTTGATATCGAGATAACTTATTCAGAAGAAGAAAGGCAGCTGGGAACAGGTGGCGCAATTAGAGAGGCTTTGAAACATTGTTCTGCGGATAGGGTTTTAATCTGCAATGGGGATACATACTTAGACTCTTCAGTTTCAGAAGGTTTTGAGGTGGCAGAATCTGAAAATTGTAATGTTATTTATACAAAGAGATTGGAAAGAAACGATAGATACGGAGGCCTCACTATATTGGGAAATGTCGTAGTTGATTTTAAAGAGAAACCGGAACACGCCTCCGAAACTGTAATTAATGGGGGAAAATACATAATAAAGAAAGATTGGTTTTTGGAATCTTGCCCAGAATCAGGAGCTTTCTCTCTTGAAAATGATTATTTACCTTTAGCTATCAAAAAATACAAATTTAAGGCTTTAAATTCTGAAGGCTTGTTTATAGATATCGGAATACCAGAAGATTATTTTAGAGCTCAGGCCTTGTTTTAGTTGAGTATCAAGATGAATAGTAATTCAATTTTAAGGAAGATAAGACAATCTAAAATTACCAAAAAGATTTGGAATAGTTCAACTAGATTGATATCAAGTAATGAGTTTTTGTCTAAAGTAGTACGAAAAGCAGCTTTAGATGCAGGATTGATAGCGAAAGAATACAAAAAATTGAATGAATCTTGTTTAATCGATTTATATAATCCTTCAAAGAAAGAGGCTCTTATAATCGTACCTTGGTGGGGGGATTGTGCTACTTGTGTGAATATTGAAAATATCTGCACTAATTTAAAGAGTCTTGGATTCAGAATACATCTTTTGCATTTTAACGATTATCCTTTTTTTTCAAAAAATAAATTTTATGATTTTTGCTATTCTGTTTTTCCTCTAGTAAAAGAGGGGAGGCGAGCAGCTAAGGGGCCGCTTCCTGGCCAAGAAAGCGGTAATAATGTTGATGACTGGGTCGATTTTGGGTTGCTTGAATACGTTAAAAAGTTGGATTCAATCTACCATTTCGATGTATGCCTCTGCAATTATGTGTATCTTTCAGCCGCTTTGGAAGTTCTCTCGAAAAATTGTCTAAAGTTGCTTTTAACTCACGATATATTTTCTTATAGAAATGAAAAATTAAAAGAGAATGGAATAGAAGAGAAGTATTTTGATTTTTCTTGTGTAGAAGTTGAAGAAACAAAAGGCTACTCGAGAGCCGATATAGTGCTGGCGTTACAGGACAAAGATGCGATTACTATAGGAGAATTAATTGGTCCTGAAAAGGTTGTTACCTTACCTTTTGTTCCCCCAAAGAGATATTTGCCTCTTAAAAAAGCGCAGGATAAAATCAGAATAGCTTTTTTTGCCAGTGCACATAGACCCAACGTAATTGCGTTAGAGAATTTTGTTCGAAGTTTTTCTGAAAAATTGAATGCAAGCCAAAAAGTTGAATTATTGGTAGCAGGGTCAATATGTCCTCATATCAAGGACTGGAATTTTCCGGAATACGTGAAAATATTGGGACTTGTTGAACAACCGGTCGATTTTTACGAAAAAGTTGATCTCCTGATTAATCCAGATCAAGTTTTTTCGGGTATAAAGATTAAAACGCTGGAAGCCATGAGTTTTGGTAAACCTTTAGTTGCCACTAAAGCAGCTTTTTGGGGGATAGAGAGCAAAAACAAGTTCCACAACTGCTCGTCAACGATGGATTGCGTACAAAGTTGTGTAGAAATTATTCAAGATCCTCATAAGCTTGAACAATTAAGAGAGGACAGCATAAGAGTATTCGATACGTTTAAGTCAAAGTATGACACAAGGAATATTCTGTTAAATCTAATTTATAAGAAAACTATAGCCAAATTTAAGAAAAAAAATAAAAGCGAAACTTTCTTTAGATTTGTTACAGTGTTACCAGATGGTGATGAACTGAAGACAATTAAAGAACTGGTTATAAGCTTAGGAAACCAGACTAATAAAAACTTTACTTGTTCTGTCTATTCAGTTAATAAAATTTCGGATTCTTTAAGAACCGAAAATGAGATTCCTGATTGTTTTGAGATAAAGGTTTGCTCAACGACGCAAAATATCCTTGAGGATCTATTGAAGAGCGAAGAGGAGTTCGTTTGTTTTTTGCATTCAGATGGGGGCTTCGAGCCGGAGTTTGTTAACAAAATAAACGAAGTATTGAACTCTAAGGAAGACATCGACACTATATCGACCACTAGCTATTCTCAGCTTCTTGACGGAAAACTCCACGACGAAAGTTTTTATTCCGGCAAAGCGATAAATTTGACGACTTTGCGAGAGTTGCAAGAAAAAGCTAACAACGACTTAAACAACTACTCTTTGCTGCCTAGCCAGTACATCATTAGAAAGGATTTTCTTTTGAACAGAATGGATCATTTCAAGGATATTTCAATTCATGGCTTTCTTTTCTTAGTAACATTGTTAATAAAAGAAAAAGTGGGTAGAAATTTTTATAGCTTAAACACCTATACATTTGGTCTCACAAATAATTGCTATGTTTCAACTATTTCTTTGATAAAAGAGCAAAAGCAGTTACAGCATTATTTGTTAGATAATCCTTTAACCTTGAAATATGTGGCTCTATCGATACTTTCTCATGTAGATCTTTCGACTCTTGCGGAAAATGAGTTAGCGCATTTTAGAGATCTTTTTGAATCAAGCCTTAATACCTTAGTAAATTTGGATCAAAGAATGTTAGAACCAAAGTTTAAACAAAATCTTGTTATAGCCTTAAGGAAGTCGTAAATTGATTATTAGTTTATTAGGTTGCGGGACACAAGACGTTATTCAAACAATAAAACACCCTTATTTGCCCGTTTACCTCGCAATATCAGATATTAGACAACGTTATAGAAGATCCACCCTTGGACCCTTTTGGATAACGATTTCGACTTCTGTAATGGTAGCCTGTATAGGATTAATTTTTGGGAAGTTATTTGAGTCACCTTTATATGAATTTTTGCCATTTATCGCCTCTGGATTAATACTTTGGGGGTTTATTTCGAGTTGCGTTACTGATGCTTGTACTACCTTTGTTAATGCCGAGGCGATAATTAGGCAACTTCCTCTGCCATTATCTGTACATGTAATAAGGATGATTACAAGGAATTTTTATATATTCCTGCATAACCTCATCATTATTCCCTTTGTGTTATTAATAGTTCAAAGAGGCGTTGGACTCAATTGTTTATATCTACTACCAGGTCTTGCTCTTCTTCTTTTAAACCTAATATGGTTAGCATTATTATTAGCTATCGTTTGTGCAAGATTTCGGGATATTACTCAAATAGTGGTGAGTGTACTTCAGATTGCTTTCTACGTAACACCAATTATCTGGATGCCAAAACTTTTGGAGGGACGGTCTCGTTTTTTCATATTAGAAACAAACCCAGTTTATCATCTTATGGAAATTGTGAGAGCTCCAATTATGAATTACAGTCCGTCCCTTATTAATTGGGGGGTTTCTTTTTTATTAGCTTTTTTGGGTTGGTCAATTACTTTAGTGATATTTAATCACTATAAAAGAAAAGTTGCTTATTGGCTGTAGATAAATCTGGTAATGAGGCGACCATGCCACAAGTATATCTTAAAGATGTAACGGTTGATATACCTATTTTTAATTCGCAAGGAAGGTCTTTAAAAAAGGCCGTTATGGGTTTTGCTACTGGAGGAAGGATCGGTCTTACAGAAAAAGGTAAGACCGTTGTAAGGAGTTTGGATTCTATCAACCTTACCGTCAAAGAAAATGAAAGGGTAGGCATTGTTGGGCATAATGGGGCAGGTAAAAGTACTTTATTGAGGGTCCTCAGCGGTGTTTATTTTCCAAGTTCCGGAGTTGCAAAGATTGACGGGAAGACGGGTTCCCTCATTGATATATCTTTAGGTATTGATGGTGAAGCTACAGGTATAGAAAATATTTACCTTAGAGCGGCGTTGTTAGGAATTCCAACTAAGCTTGTAGACGATGAAATTAGTAATTTAATTACTTTTACCGAATTAGGTGATTTTATTAATATGCCAGTTAGGACATACTCAACGGGTATGCATATGAGGCTTGCTTTTGCTGTTTCTACGATGATTTCCCCAGATATTCTTTTGATGGATGAATGGCTTTCGGTTGGGGATCAAGGCTTTCAACAAAAAGCAGAAGGTAGGCTAAACAATCTTATTGATAGGGCAAAAATCCTTTTTATTGCAAGTCATTCAGAGTACTTGATCAGAAAATGCTGCACTAGGGTTCTTTGGCTTGAGCATGGCAAATTGAAAAAAGATGGAACTGTGGAGGAAATTTGTGATGAGTACTTCAGATAAAAAATTTAAGGTTTTTGTTTCCTACCACAAGCCAGCGACTTTAATGGAGCTTCCGTTTGTGATTAATATGCATTCGGGAAGGGATTGCAGTGGATTAGCATCAAAGGACGGAGTTCTATCTCCAAAAGATTCTAGTTGGTTGTTAGAACATACAACTGGTGATAATACAGGTGATAATATCTCTAATTTAAATAGAAATTTTTGCGAACTAACCTCTTTATACTGGATCTGGAAAAATTTCGATTTGTCTAATATTGATTACATAGGTTTCGTTCAATATAGGAGACAATTCATATTTGATGAGGCGGAATTCGATCAATCTAGAAATGGTTTTGAAGAAGAATCTTTCTCAATAAAAAGATACCCTTACATTAATAGGGGATATTTAAAAAAAATTGGATTTGATAAACCGCATATTGAGAAGATAATCGAGAATTACGAAGCAGTCTTCCCTTATCCAGGAAATTTAGCAAGGGCTGGAATGTCTAGCATTTGGCAAGATTACGCAATGAATATTCCAGGAATGCATATTGATGATCTTAATGTTTTAACTGAGGTTTATAAAGAAAAGTATCCAGAGTACTATGAAGCATTTTTGAATTATCTTTCCTCACATGAAAAATATATGTATTTGATGTTTTTCATGAAGACTGAGTTGTTCCTGAATTATTGCGACTATCTTTTCGATATTTTGTTTGAAGTTCATAGAAGAATAGATGTGAGCTTATACACTCCCAATGGAAAGAGAACAATAGGTTTCCTTGGAGAATTTGTCTATGGATTTTTTATTAAATACATATTAAAAGATTTCAGAGTAAAAAACTTTGGTGTTTCATTGGTAGAAAATGTCTAATCAGGATATAAAAAACGTTATTTCAGATAGTGTAACTATAATAATACCATTTGGTCGTGACTTGCAGGCACTTGACATCTGCCTAGCCTATCATAATCAATATAGTTTCAATAATGAGGTTAACTTTAATTTTATTTTGACTCAATATGAGAATTTCAATTTTATAGATGGTATATTTAGAGAAATTCTCTTAAAATATAAAAATCATTTTAAAGATAAACTTGATGTTGTGTACACTCGGTGCAATATTTCTATTAATCAAGCGATTAAGAATGTACTAAACGATCCCTATAAACATATTTCAAAATACATTATTGTCTCTTCAGAGAAAGCTTTTCCTCTTGATTCTAATTGGTTGAAAAGCCTTATGCTGGAATTTAGAAACAATCAGATTAATGAATCGATCTGTGCTATTCCATTGATCAATAATAATCCAATTGGGTTTAAGTTTATTGTTAATTCGCTAGATTTAAAAAAAGAATTCGATGAAATTTCTTGCGATCATATAGTTGGCAGATCTCCTGATTTTGCCTTCGCACCTTATCGAATGGTAAAAAAGGGCGATATAAGTGATGATGGTTATGGTACAGTTTATAACTCAGCATCATTAGCATATTGGATTCATCAAAAAACTACCTTGAATGCTTCTTTCTTCTCAAAAAAAATAAGTGAATTTCCTCCAAAGCTTATTAAAAAATTGACGTTTATTCATCTTGACTGCGTACTTTTTGAGAAAGCAACATTAAAAAATATTATTTTTAATAATGATGATAAACCACTGCCTGATTTGCTCTTTATCGAAAGACTCAAAGCGCCCAGAAGCGTATTGATGGTTCCCTCGGCTAGTTACAGCAAAATTTATACATCTACCCAACGGACTCAGAATCAAACCAAACTTTATAAAGAAATTTATGATGCATGTACAGAAAATATGCCTTTAACTTTCCAGCCTTATCTCCTCTCCAAGAGTGATGTACTCAATGAGCTTAAAGAACTGCAAAGGTCAGAGGTTCTACTTGATCGCTTATATGACAATATCAAAAACTTAAAATCAGAGCCAACTACTTTCAATTATTTTGAAGTCATAAAATCAAAGCTAAAAAGTTTGCCAAGAGTTTATTCTTTCTTGCGCTCTCTAAAAAAATGCTTTTTTAATTGAAAATAATATTTATTAATCATCGACTCAAAAAAAACTACTGTTTTTTTTTCATTATGCAAAAAAATAAAAGTGTTTGTGCTGCCATTGTAACTTTTAATAGGAAAAACTTGCTATTACGTTGCTTAAATAATATTATTGAGCAAGGAGGAGGTTTAAAGAAAATTTTAGTTGTTGACAATAATTCTACAGATGGCTCTGAACAATTCATTTTAGAAAATTTTTCTTCGAGATTGGAATATAAAGAAATTAATTTCAAATGGATAAGACTTAATGAAAATATAGG
>OHLZ01000340.1_pt1 | contig 22276 bp, 19 predicted proteins | sample 1569211 | NCBI WGS metagenome assembly OHLZ01 (sample SAMEA3879606, study PRJEB24766) | human gut metagenome | biome: human-associated habitat; feature: feces | place: USA | collected 1985/1987
AGCACCAGTTGCTCGCGTTCAGAAAGAGGAGCATCCGCCTCGAAGTCGGGATTATACTCCACAATCGTCTCGCTCTCCAACTTCAGGCCGGAAGGCAATGCGGCTTTGTAAACATCACCCTGCGTACACAGATAATAATCGGCCAGCCATTCCCAGAACCGGAACTGACCGGGCAGCAGTATCGGAGAGGTGTCAAGTACGGTAGAAATCTCTTTGACTTCATATTCGGTCGGTGCATAGTGATGCACATTGCGAACAATGGCTGTATAGTACTTCTTTCGCCCGAAAGGTACAACTACCCGGCAACCTATTTGCACCTCTTCAGCCCCTTCGTCCGGAAGGGAATAGGTAAAGCAACGGGGCAGAGGCAAAGGTAATATGACATCTACATACTTTTTCATTGTGAGGACAAAGATACAAAAAATCCCCGACGCAAGCGCCGGGGATTCGTTTATCATAAAATGATTCTGTCTTCTTAGAAAATGTAAGCTGCGGAAATCTGCCACATTTTAGTCTTATAAGAGAAATCAGCCTCTTTCCATTCTGCCGTTTTATTCAACGGAATGTTATAATTGGCACCTACTTGTAAGTGTCTCAACAGCTTCACACCAGCACCTACATTGATTCCTACCTGAGCATTTTTTTTATTCAACCGTCCAAGCTCTCCATAGTTTTTATCACCGGAGAAGTTGAAATAGAAATCCGGACCGGCTGCTACATAGATACCCAATGCGCTACCCAAACCGATAGTATACTTTAAGTTGATTGGAATATCAAGCCCATTCTGTCTGATAGACTCATCACCGACTTTTACACCTCTCTGAGCAAATAAAAGGGCACCGTCAACACCCAGACCTACCAATGGAATAGTAACCTCAGCCATCGGACCGATAAAGAATCCGGTGAAGTTGTCTGTTTTTAAATCAGACTTATTAAAATCAGCTTTTGCCAGGTTTACACCACCTTTCACACCAAACTTGATAAGTTGTGCCTGAGCAGGCATAGCCATACCGATACATACAGCTATCATTAAAGCACTAATAATCTTTTTCATAACTAAGTTGTGTTTAAAATTCGGGACAAAGATATAGTTTTAAATTAAAAAAACATTAAATCTGTTTGCATATTTTCAGCAAAGCTTTCTATTCTATAACATTACGCTACCCTATTTTGTTTTTTGATAACGTTCATATAAAGGCACATGCAATCTATCGGAAAGCCCGTGTGAGCATCTTCCTAAGGCAGCATATACCAGTTATACAACTCGTCATACACCAGTTGCACAACTGGTATCGTCCGGGTTGCCCATCCGGTAGTTCCTTTCCTTAAAAGATACCCTTACCGTCTCAGGATGGAAACATTCAGATGCAGGCAAGAAGAAAAAAACACCTTTTCCGGAACAACGGACCGAAAATCCATGTACCTTTGTGGTACTTCAAGGAAAGATGCCAGAGTGATCGAATGGGCCGGACTCGAAATCCGGTGAACGGCTTGTCCGTTCCGTGGGTTTGAATCCCACTCTTTCCGCAGTAATTTTGTTGTTTGTCCGTCTCCCCCACAAGTGGAGTCACCAAAAAAGAAGAGATGCACCGAGAAATAAGAATCTACGGCACATCTCTTTTTTTATGTCAAATGCAAGCGGAAGCTTTCTATGCCGGACGAGAGCATACGACGCGACTTTCTTCTTGCGTCCTCGGCGAGGAAGGCTTCCTTACTTTTTGAAGTGAATCAACATCAATACCGGGTTGTCATCGGCTTTCAGGCCGGCTGCTATCTCTTTCAATTCACCGCTCAGCTGACCGGCTTCGTAAGCATCCATCAGGTCTTCGGACTTCAGAACAGCCAAGCCGCAATCTTCGGGATAGCAAAAGAACATGATACCTTCCACACGTTTCGAAGCATCGTCTTTATTCTTCAACAAGTAACGGCAGACTTCCTGCGTGCGACAGTCGTACAGCCACTCTTCACTTTTCAGATCCAATGACTCGATACTGTTCATCGGCACTTCCATAGGTTGCTTAGTCAGAAAGAAATAAGCCCCCGCCGCTCCCCGTAAAAACAAACCATACTTGTTTCCCTCCTCCGAATGTGAAGGAGTACGGACGAGCAATGGCTCTAAGGTGCGGTCCGGATTCATTGCAAACAAGGTATCCGAGTCGGGATTGCCGATATAAAAGCGGGAGCCATTACGAATCAAAGAGGGTTCCAGAAGATAAGCGTATGAATGGTTTTCCGCATTGACAATAAGCTTGACGAGAATATTTCTTTTCTGCACATAGTCCAGTGAATCCAGATGCCCGTCCCGGGTGGAGACCAAAAGATAAGGATAGAAGTTGGCATCCTGATCGTCCGGCACCTTTGACTCCTGTTCCGCTATCAAATAGTCGGGAGAGAACAGGCACATGCGACTCATCCGTTTCCCTTCAGGGAAAGTAAAAGAGTGCTTGAACTTTCCGTCCAGAGAATAGACGTGAATCTGCTGACGGTTCATCTCCTTCAGGTAAAGTTCGCCGTTCGCCGGGTTTACATCTATCGAACCGATATCCTTGTATTCACCCGGACCGTTACCGACCCTGTGGATGCGGTTGAGTGCTTTTCCCTGCCGGCTGAAGAAGCAGACGTCGTTTCCCCGATGTCCTTTGGTTATCACATATTGATCGGTGACCACTTCAACCGAACCGTCGAACAGAAATTCGTCGTTAGTCTCCAAAGGAATATAGCTTATGTCAGCAATATCCTGCAACACGATCTCCTTTTCAGGATAATCTTCATTCATATCAATCACAGGCAGAGCCTGATTCACTGCTTCCTTGCCCCCCTGACACGAAGCCAATGCAAGGGATGCCCAAAAATAAAATGGGAGTCTTTTCATAGTACAAATTATTAACCGACGGGAAAGATACATATTATTACTGAAACCGATGTACTACTATACCCTAAAAATAAAAAAGAAGGAGATACCCGAACGGTCATCTCCTTCCTCCTACTTACTGAAAATTATACTTCATATTCCTGATATCAATGATTGGGCTTAATATCGAGTTTCACCGGATGAATCATATTTTCCGGTTTAAGGATCGTATCGAGGTCTTCTTTTGAAAGAATGTCATGTTCCAGCACCAGTTCATAGACTCCCTTACCGGTCTCCTGTGCTTCTTTGGCAATCTTGGTAGAGTTTTTATATCCGATAACAGGATTCAGTGCAGTCACCACACCGATACTGTTGTGAACATCTTTCCGGCATTTTTCCTCATTGGCCGTGATGCCGTCTATACACAAGGTACGCAGCGTATCGAAACCATTCATCAACAAATCGGCAGATTCGAAACAGCACTGGGCCATGACCGGTTCCATCGCATTCAGTTCCATCTGGGCCGCTTCACCACTCATAGCTACACAAAGGTCGTTACCTATTACTTTATAGTCAATCTGATTCATCACTTCGGGAATAACCGGATTGACCTTACCCGGCATAATGGACGAACCGGGCTGCATGGCCGGCAGATTGATTTCGCCCAACCCGCAACGCGGGCCGGATGCCAAAAGGCGCAAGTCATTGCATATCTTATTCATTTTTACAGCTATACGGCGCATAGCAGAAGAGTAACCTACCAGACAAGAAGTGTCGGAAGTAGCTCCTATCAGATCATCGGCCAAACGGATATCCAGTCCGGTAATCTTCCGGAGAGCCGCTATGCATTTGCTTGCATATTCCGGCTCGGCGGTGATTCCGGTTCCGATGGCAGTAGCTCCCATATTGACGGTCAGGAAGTCCTGAGCAGCAAAGTCCAGGTTCTTGACTTCATCCTGAAGGATACTGGCAAAACCATTGAACGTCTGTCCGAGTGTCATCGGCACCGCATCTTCCAGCTGGGTGCGCCCCATCTTGATCACGTGTGCAAACTCTTCGCCCTTTCTTCTGAAAGCATCGATCACCTCCTTAAAATGTTTCACCAGTTTGAGGTGCGTATAATACATACCGATATGAATAGCGGTCGGATAAGCGTCATTGGTAGACTGCGAACGGTTAACATGATCATTGGGCGAACAATATTGATATTCCCCACGTTTATGTCCCATCAACTCGAGTGCGCGGTTGGCTATCACCTCGTTGGCATTCATGTTGGTGGTAGTCCCGGCTCCACCCTGGATCATGTCTACCGGGAACTGGTCATGATGTTTCCCTTCCAGAATTTCTTTACATGCACGAAGAATGGCATTTGCCTGCTCTTCGGTCAGCAGTCCAAGTTCAAAGTTAGCCATAGCGGCTCCCATCTTGGTAATGGCCAGTGCATTGATAAATAAGGGATACTCACAAAGATGATATTTGCTAATGCGGAAGTTCTCTATTCCCCGAAGGGTTTGTACGCCATATAAGGCGGTTTCGGGTACTTCACGTTCACCTATTAAATCACTCTCTGTACGAGTTGCTTTCGATAATTCTTCTTTCATAATATATCTTTATTAACAATTACATTCTTAACTGTGTTTACAATAACCAAACTTAAGCAATATTGTTTTGAAAGCATACATATTCGCAATTTAGTTAACATACTTTAAACAAGGAACAGTTTTTATACATGAAGACAAATAGATGTATCATATTGTAAACCTCCCCTCCCAACAGGGATTTTAATAAAATCTCCTTCATAATGAAAAAATATACTAATAGACAAAAACCTATTAACTTCTTTTTTGTTGATTAGCATATCATTTACCGATTCAGAGACAATTTATTCAATTATCTTTGCCAAAATAAAAAAGAAAGATATGATTCTACAATTGGCTTTTGTACTGACAGCTATCATTATCGGTGCCCGTCTGGGAGGTATCGGACTCGGAGTAATGGGCGGCGTAGGTTTAGGAATACTTACTTTTGCCTTCGGATTGCAACCCACAGCTCCTCCAATCGACGTGATGTTGATGATTGCCGCAGTCATCTCGGCCGCCTCCTGCATGCAAGCAGCCGGCGGGCTGGATTATATGGTGAAGCTGGCAGAAAAGTTATTGCGTAAGAACCCGTCACATGTCACCATATTAAGTCCCATTGTGACCTACCTGTTTACTTTTGTTGCGGGAACAGGGCATGTCGCTTACTCCGTATTGCCTGTGATTGCAGAGGTAGCCACCGAAACAAAGATTCGTCCGGAACGTCCCCTCGGCATAGCCGTCATCGCTTCGCAACAAGCCATCACGGCAAGTCCCATCTCGGCAGCCACGGTCGCCTTACTCGGACTGTTGGCCGGTTTCGACATTACCCTGTTCGATATTCTCAAAATAACGATTCCCGCAACCATTATCGGCGTACTGGTAGGTGCACTTTTTTCTATGAAAGTAGGTAAAGAGCTGGTAGACGACCCGGAATACCAGAAACGATTGGCTGAAGGATACTTCAACTCAAAGAAAATAGAGATTAAAGACGTACACAATAGGCGCAATGCAATGATATCGGTGTTGATTTTCATCTTAGCTACCGCCTTTATTGTATTTTTCGGCTCTTTCGACGGTATGCGCCCCACATTTCTGATCGATGGCGAAACAGTCACCCTGGGCATGTCTGCCATTATCGAAATCGTCATGCTTTCGGCAGCTGCGCTTATCCTGCTGATCACGAAGACAGATGGTATCAAAGCGACGCAGGGTTCTGTTTTTCCGGCAGGGATGCAGGCGGTAATCGCTATTTTTGGTATAGCCTGGATGGGCGATACGTTTCTGCAAGGCAACATGGGGCAACTGACCGAATCGATCGAAGGACTTGTCCGCCAGATGCCGTGGTTGTTCGGCATTGCCCTGTTCATAATGTCCATCCTGCTCTACAGCCAGGCTGCTACGGTACGTGCACTGATGCCGTTGGGTATTGCTCTCGGCATTTCACCGTATATGCTGATCGCCATGTTCCCGGCTGTAAACGGATATTTCTTCATTCCGAACTATCCGACAGTAGTGGCCGCCATCAATTTCGACCGGACCGGTACAACAAAAATCGGTAAATACGTATTGAATCATTCGTTTATGATGCCCGGACTGATATCGACCGTTGTAGCCATCGCGCTCGGATTGCTCTTTATCCAGATATTCTAAAAGAACGGAACTATCTATTTTTTTAACCTAAATAACAGTTGAGTCATGAAAGAATTAAAAAGACTAAGCTTTGTAGTGGTCACACTACTACTTTCCACGATGATGGCTTTCGCGCAAAAGCCTAATATTCACATCCTTGCTACGGGTGGCACAATTGCCGGTACAGGCGGTTCTGCCACTTCCACCAACTATACGGCCGGCCAGGTAGCAATCAGTACGCTGCTCGATGCAGTACCCGAACTCAAGGATATTGCCAACGTGACCGGTGAGCAAATTGTACGTATCGCATCGCAGGACATGAGCGATGAAGTGTGGCTGATACTCGCCAAGAAGATCAACCAACTCCTGAAACGCCCGGACATCGACGGTATCGTTATCACTCACGGAACAGATGGAAGAGACTGCCTATTTCCTGAACCTGACCGTAAAAAGTAACAAACCCGTGGTACTTGTAGGAGCCATGCGCCCTTCTACCGCGCTGAGTGCCGATGGCCCGCTGAACCTCTACAATGCCGTAGTCACTGCCGGAGCCAAAGAATCTATCGGCAAAGGTGTGCTGATAGCCATGAACGGACTGATTCTCGGAGCTGAAAGCGCAATAAAGATGAATACGATCGACGTACAAACTTTCCAGGCACCCAACTCCGGTGCATTGGGCTATATCTTTAACGGAAAAGTATTCTATAACCAGGCTCCGCTCAAGAAACATACGACCCAATCTGTTTTCGACGTAACCAACCTGAACTCTCTTCCCAAAGTAGGCATTGTCTACAGCTACTCGAACATCGATCCCGATATGGTGACCCCACTGTTGCATCATGACTACAAAGGTATCATCCATGCGGGAGTAGGAAACGGCAACTTCCACAAAAACATTTTACCGGTACTGCTGGAAGCACGCAAGAAAGGAATCCTCGTGGTTCGCTCCTCCCGCGTACCTACCGGTCCTACCACAATGGATGCCGAAGTAGACGATACTCAATATCAGTTTATTGCTTCTCAGGAACTGAATCCGCAGAAGTCACGTGTATTGCTGATTCTCGGACTGACCAAAACCAATGACTGGAAACAGATTCAGCAATATTTTAATGAGTATTAACCGGACATCGGACCGATAAAACCTGAACACTTATGAAAAAATTAATGGCCATGTTGCTCCTTGCGGGCAGCATACAAGGAATCTATGCCCAAAAGACGGAAAAGAAAGAGATGTTTCTTGAAAATAAATCGTTGTATGAAGAGCTGACCAACGTGCAGAAGAAAACGGATAAGTTCAATCTGTATCTCAATATGCAAGGTAGTTTCGACGCCAACTTCCGCAACGGTTTCGACGAAGGAGTATTCAAGATGCGCCAACTTCGTATCGAAGCCAAGGGCAACCTCAACAGCTGGCTCTCCTATCGTTATCGCCAGCGTCTGAACCGTTCGAACGAGGGAGGAGGAATGATCGACAACATACCGACTTCGATTGACTATGCCGGTATCGGTGTAAAGCTGAACGACCAGTTCTCTTTCTTTGCCGGTAAACAATGCACCGCTTACGGCGGTTTCGAGTTCGACCTGAATCCGATTGACATCTACCAATACAGCGACATGATCGAGAATATGAGCAATTTTATGACCGGATTGAACATCGGTTATAACATTACACCTACCCAGCAGCTCAACTTGCAGATCCTGAACAGTCGCAACAGTTCGTTCGACAAGACGTATGGAATCACCGAAGACTCGGAAGGCAAACTTCCGGACCTCAAGTCGGGCAAGATGCCTTTGGTCTATACCCTGAACTGGAATGGTAACTTTAATGAGGTGTTCAAGACCCGCTGGTCGGCTTCCGTCATGAGTGAAGCCAAAGGCAAGAACCTCTATTATTATGCAGTGGGCAACGAACTGAATCTGGATAAGTTCAATATGTTCGTCGATTTCATGTATTCGCAGGAAGGCATCGACCGTAACGGTACCATCACCGGGATTGTGGGCAATGCCGGCGGACACAATGCTTTCAACGCCGGCTACTTGTCGGTAGTGACCAAGCTCAATTACCGTTTCCTCCCCAAGTGGAATGCTTTCGTGAAAGGCATGTACGAAACGGCCTCCGTCACCAAAGCAGCCGACGGCATTGAAAAAGGTAACTACCGTACTTCCTGGGGCTACCTGGCGGGGGTAGAGTTTTATCCAATGAAGACTAATTTGCACTTCTTCCTGACCTATGTAGGGCGTTCATACGACTTCACACATCGTGCCAAAGTACTGGGACAGGAGAATTACAGTACTAACCGATTGTCTTTAGGCTTCATCTACCAACTGCCGATGTTCTGACCTGAAATAAAATAGTCCCGATAAACCGGATGGTTTATCGGGACTATTTTATTATTTTCAATCAATTCGTTCGTATCAATACTCCTCCTCGTTAAAGAAGAAGTCCTCTTTACTGGGGTAATCCGGCCAAATATCTTCTATACTTTCATAGATTTCGCCTTCATCTTCCATTTCCTGAAGGTTTTCAATCACTTCAAGAGGAGCACCCGACCGCATGGCATAATCAATCAGTTCATCCTTAGTTGCCGGCCAAGGAGCATCTTCCAATGTCCAATACATAAGCTTTCGTATTTAAAATGTGAATATTAATCCTACTCTCTATTTTTCGGCAAAAGTATAATAAAATATTTCACTTGCAACTATTATTCCAAAATATTTCGTCTTTTCCTTCATTAAAATTCATTTTACGGGACAAGACAAATAAATAATCCGATAAACGGTTGATATAGGCCAGTAAATCGGCTGAGATTGTACAGCTTTCGGATAATGCAAGAATCCGGCGTTCGGCCCTCCGGCAAACGGTACGGCAAACGTGGCAAACCGCAGAGCCACGACTCCCTCCCGGAATAATAAAAGAATGTAAAGGTGGAAGAATTTCGTCGGCGGCATCGATTTCGCGCTCAATAGCTTCCACCTCAGCGGGAGTAATAATACTGACATCATTCAATTGCACCTTCTCCTGATCAGTGGCCAGATGCGACCCGATGGCAAACAATTTATCCTGCACGGACTGCACAAAATTCAAATCATGCTCGTCCATCAAATAAGTTGCCAGCAAGCCCAGATTCGAATTCAGTTCATCGACCGTTCCATACGCTTCCAGACGGATATGGGTTTTCGGAACACGCGTCCCGCCTATCAGGCCGGTCGTTCCCTTATCACCCGTTTTTGTATATACAAGACTCTTTTTCATAATGATAGTATGTTTATTATTTCTGTAAAGGTTAACACATCAAAGGATTCAGAAGTTGACGAGATAGTGCTGTTTTATCTTGGTACGGTCGAAAAAGACGATTCCCAAATCATACAAATCGAATGTAATGCCTGTCCGGTCGTCCTGCTGTATCTTTTTCCAGAGTGCTTTCATCTTCTTCGTATAGCGGATGCCCTCAATAACAAAGAGTCCTCGTCCGGTGGTTCTCGATGCACAAAGGTCAAACACCTGCTCCACAAACTCCTCATTCCGATAATGGTGCAAATACAAAAAATCGACAGGCGTATCTTTCTCCAGAAAGAGCTCCGACAAATCGGAAGCACCCACATAATCGGCTTTAGCATGTCCGGCCTGCAAATACAAAGACGATGCCGATAATGTTCCGGCATCCACAATCGTATCGGGCTGAATATAGTTGACCAGCCGAAACAGCAACCGGTTCACCTTCTTCGATTCATGCTTCCATTTCCTACCGGAGTTTGCCGACATTTTTTTCTGTTCGGCTTCCAACGAACTGTAGGCATAGTAAGGGGTACGCTCATAAATGACGTTGGTTATCAAGTCGAAAGCAAATGGTGAATGAACCCCATATCCACAACGGTGGCGAAAGCGGGCCAACCAGATAAAAGGACGTTTCAAAAGAAAAAATCCGTTCATAATAAATTGAAATATATCGCGTTCAACGCACAAAGATATATAAAACCATTTGAGAAGTAAAGTGTTATATGCAAGTAATTAAAAACCTAAACCTGGAGATTTATGAAGAAGTTAATGTTACTGACCCTTTTGAGTACCTTTATATTTTACAGTTGCTCGGATGATGATTCATGCACAACCTGTAAGGAAGATAATGGAAATTTGGTCACCCCCGATTTGAGCGTTACCCTATCCGATACACAAAGTCCGATGACGGGTGTATTGGAAGCCTACCCTTGCCAGGCAGGAGGTGCCATTTATTACGGCAATTATATTGAAGGCAAACTGACCCCCTTTCCGGGAATGTATTACCTCCAGAACGGAGAGATCTATGGAGATAAGAACAGGGAAATATCTCTCCCGGTGGGCACTTACAACATGATATACTGGGGTACTCCGAAATATGAAGAGCCGATTTACAGCAACCCGGTCGTCGTCGACCCCCAAATCACTATCGGAGGAGACCTTTCACAACAGTATTTCGGGCTCCGGAAAGTTTCGGCGGATACGACTTATTATCCGGTATTCGACTTAGTGTATACAGTGAAACCGGCACATATCGGCACGGAAGAACTGAGTGCAGCCATGCAACGTGTTGTTGCCGGTCTGAAAGTAATCGTCAAAAACAAAAACAACGGTATCCTAAGTTCCAGTATTGCCGGCATGGAAGTACATGTAGGAGGCATTGCCGAGAAGCTGAACATGTATACAGCCGCTCCGGTCAACCAAACCAAAACAGTATCTTTCCCGCTTGTACTGTCGGCAGACGGTACACAGATGAGCAATGCCACGGTCATGCTTTTTCCATCATCCGCCAAACCAATGTTCAAGCTGATCATCAAGCTTAAAAACGGAAATACCAAAGTCTACCAGCAACCACTCAATGCTCCGTTAAAAGCTAATAACAAGTTGACTCTGACATTAACCTTGGGTGATATCTTCTCGGAAGAAACTTCCGGGGGATTCACCATCGATAACTGGCAAGAAGAGAACGAAACAATAGATATACCGACACTGGAATAACCATCAGACTGGCTTCACCGGCATCCGGACTCCACCCGATTGGAGATCAGACTGATCGCTCTTTTAGCGTACATTCATGCCGGAAATACCAAAAAACCGGAAACCTCCTCACGGAGCCTTCCGGTGTAACACTAAAAGTACCGGGCAGGCAGAAGCACTAGGTAAAACTCCCGCCTGCATGTGTTCCGGTATGTTTTTCTAACCGATGCCGAGCGTTTTCCGTGCCTCGGCCTGTTGCTTCTCGTTTAGTTTGTTCTGATAGGCCTCGTACAGATAGTTTCCTACGGGGCTGCCGGCATGTTTCACAATCTGTTCCAGCACGAATCCGCCGAAAGCCTCTTTAATTTCATTTATCTCTTTCCCGGTAAAGTCCCGCCCTCTGAATTCGTCGAGAGCCATCAAGGTTTGCATCATCTCCTCGTTCAGTCCGGTTCCTTCCACCAGTACGATATCTCCTATTTTTGCGTTGATCTCTCCCGGTTCCAAGACGACAGGCAGGGTGACGGGAAAGCGGTCACTGTCAGTCTCCTGAATAAAGAGCTCCCTCACTTGCGGGGCAGTCACTTTCCCATTAAACATAAAGCGTCCTTCACTGACTGTAGTGCTGTCATATCTCAATGTGCCCACCGCTGCATTTTTCACCGCATCTTGCAGATAAATGGTTCTGCCTTCCAATTTCGGGTTGGTCACCATCCCTCTGAGGTGGTAAGTTCCCTCTTGGGGTGCATGATTACAAGCCCCCATCATCAAGGCCGTCAGCAATACTCCTGTCAAATTCCTTTTCATCTTCTTTATCATCCTACTATGGGTTATAAAAAAATCACCCCATGCGTACCCGAGGGCAGAACGGGGTGATTTTCGTAGTATTCTGGACTTATTTAAAATCTAAATCCGAGCTTCAGGTTGGGCAATGCAAACAAGTTGATGTTGTGATGCCCCACCTTGTAGACCGGGGTTCCTTTCGGGATAATCTGAATCATGTCATAGCGGTAAGCCACCGGCTGAATTTCAAATCCCAGAATCAGTCCTTTGCCCATACTATACTCGATGCCCGCGACAGTTGCCGCACGCAAACCGAATATCTGTCCGGCTTTACTGTTGGGGATATAAACCTCCAGAGGTGTACCAGTGACGTCGTTATCGTCCACGACCGGACCATTGTCCTGGCCGTTCTCATCGGGAGTCGGCTGTAAATCGGTATCCGTCCCATCTGTGTTCATATCCTTATCAGATACCATGATTCCAGTATACGGAAGCGTGGTTTCTATTCTTCCCATTTGCCAGCCCAACAGGCCGCCTACATACAGATTGATGCGTTCGTTCTTCGTATTGAAGTAATAGTTTGAGCCAATATTAACCGACCAGTTGTTTTTGATTCTGCCTTCCAGATATTGAAGGGCCGGAATCTGCATATCGGTAACCGTCTTGTCTCCCTCGATATAATCCTTTTTGGGCGTTACGCCGATATTCATGCTGAACATCAGGTTGACATCCCAACGGTCTGTCAGGAAATATTTTCCCTGTATACCGATGATATTGACCAAATTATTAGAATTCAAATCTCCCAGTTGAAGGTAAGTAGCCGGATCGGAGGATTGGTTTCCGGACGTATTATTGCCCAATCCCACATTCGGAAAGCTAAAGTTTTGTCCGTTCCAGTAGGTAGGCAACAGATAGTTCTCCGTATTGTTATTGAACATTTGCGAACTACCCATTACCATGGATACTTGCCACTGACCTTTTTTAGGAGCAAACGACGCATCATCGCTGCTGCTGTATTGTTGCGCCATGACAGGCGCAACAGTACATACAGACAGAAGGATTATGCATAGTTTCTTTATCATACTATATTCTTCTTTAGTTTTTTATTATTCAGCTGCATAAGCATCCAAGAGTTTCTTCAAGGTAGCGTTCAAACCGTCCACTGCTGCTTGCTTTTCATCTACAGTTCTTTGGGCTTTCTCGATATCCTGGTCAAGCAAGTCAAGATACTCTTCCTGACCTTCAATATTAGTATATCCGTATTTATCGAACAAGGCGATTTTGTTGTCGATATCTTCTACGGTTTTCTTAGCGTCGGTAATAGCTTCTTCCTGAGTCTCAAGTAAACTTGTCAAATTAAGGCTCTTCTCGCTTACCTTATAGGTATGGCTGTTGGCATCATAATACGTATAGTAGAAGTTTCCATCTTCCATAGCTCTTTGAACGAGGGCGATTTCTGCTTCAAGTTTAGAATATTCAGTTACGACATTACCCAAAAGTGGTTCTTGCTCGTTAGAAGTATAGTAGTTTTTGTAAGGGTTGCTTTCTGAGAAAATCTCGTTTTGGTGTTTCGACTTATCGCCTTTAATCAGATAACAAGCCAATTCTGCCTGCCACAATGCTGCGTTTTCATCTTTAATTTGCGATTCCAAAGTAGCGATTTTCTCGTTGATAGCATCCACTTCTGCAAGTACAGGATCTGCTTCCGCCTTGATCTTGGCATACAAAGCCTGCCATTTGTCGAGGTTAACCAGATAATTAGATTCCTGAGCCAAATAGGTATATTTAACAAATGAACCTGAATTATTTTCGGGATTATCAATCAACTGAGAAACATTTTTGGGCATATCATATTTATTTGCTGATATTTCTTTAGGTTCGATACTCTTTTCAAGATTGAGTTCTGAACCACCGAACAATGCTTGATTAGCCTCCAAGAAGGCAAAGAGTGTGCTACCTTCAACTTTATCATTGAATGATGTTGCAAGAGTTTCATTGCCGATTAATGAACTTATACCGTCACTTACTGCAGTTGCAATTGCTTCATTGAAAGTAGCCAGATTAGCGTCAGTTAAAGCGTCTTTATAAGTAGTAGCGAATTCTGCGTTAAAGCCGTCCACCGCTTTTCTCTTTCCAAGGTATCCCAATATGGAGGTACGCAATGCGTTGGCTGTTTCCAACTTCTTGTCTTCAGCTTTTAAGCTGTTATAAGTTGTGACCTCTTTCGTAATCGCTTGGTAGGTGTTGGTTCCTTTATAGTTATTATAAGCCTTCAGGGCTGCTACATAAGCAACGTATGCATTAATCCAAGCGGTAGAGTCCGATTTGAACTGGTCGTAAGCTGGTTTCTTATCAATTTCTAAACGCTTAAGTTCATTCTCAAATTTTGTTTTGTATGCATCTAATAATTTTCCGCTTGCATCGAATGCTTCGCTATTCTCCCCTTGATAATATGCTTTGATAGCATCGGCAATAGCTCCTATTTTAGTTGCTTTGTTATTGAGGCTAAGATCATTAATCACCACATCTTTCTTCATGGTGTATTGGTAATTCAGCAATTCTGCGTTCCAGCTATCCTGGACAAAGATTTTATCAAGATCCTCAACGAGTGTCTCTTCATCTTCTCCGGTCGACAATGCACTGTATAATCCGTTTACTAAAGCAGGATCTACATCTGCTTTGGCCAATGTATAAGCAGAGGATGTTGCGTCCAACTTTATTTTCTCTTCAATAATTTGCTGATTAATCGGGAAGATGGGCTTTCTCATTTCTTCGATTTTAGTATAGGCCTCATCTTCTTTAGCGTCAAGGGCTTGCAAATCGGTTTTATAGCCTTTCAGCTTATCTGCCAAAGCCTTGCTATCAGTGCCTGTCGCATCCAATACTTTGTATTCTTCCATCAGAGCCATCTGGATTTCCAACGTTTTGGCAGCATGCGTTCTCTCCAGCTGCAATTCTTCCGAATAGTATTTGTTCTTAGATAAGAAATTAATTCTGGCAACCTCAGCCTTCATTAAACTTGATTTCGCATCGGCTAAATCGTCCAATGCCCCCCTATTTCTGTATTCCTCTTCCGATCCCTCTTCTTTTGAATAATAGCCTACTAACAAATTTCGATATTTATTGATTTCAGCAGTATATGCGTCATCCTTCATGGTGAGTAGAGCCACTTCAATGTCCATTAAAGCTTTTTTATTGTTATACTCAGCCTGTGCAGTAAGTGTCTGTAGATCGAGCATTTTTGCTTTGAACTCTTCAGTTCTCTTTTGAGCTTCAGCTTCCCAAAAAGCTTTTTGTTCTGCTGTTTTAGCTTGTTCTACTTCCAGACTGCATTTTTTTAGTTCCAAGTTAACCTGATCTTTTTCAAGTTTAACTTTCTCTCTTTCTACCTTGACTAATTGGATTTGGGTCAGTGCGTCTTCAAAGGCAGCCTTTGCCTTAATGAATTCCGCTTTCGCTCCGCGAAGTTGTTCGATTCCCGCCGGTTCATCGTTATCGATACATCCGGTGAATGTTGTAGTTGCTCCTCCCACTAAGAGCGCAGCTACGAGATAAGTCCATTTTCTCATACCTCTGTTTTTAAGTGTTAATAAAAAAAATGTTATGTAAGTAAATCAATGTTTTCTCTTGCCGATGACGGCCTTGCCTCTATCTTATGTAATACCTCTATCTACAGTTACTTTGTAGGTAACCCCAAACAGACTATTGAAGGATGCAAATGGCGTTTTGCCAAAAGGAATAGCAGTAAAAGGGAATCCTTATTTATAATTAAGGTATAAAAAAGAATAGTTCTTTGTTTCTGTGTGAAGCAAGGAAGGGAGAAGTATGCAATTCTCTGGATAACTTCCCAACAAACCGAAGTCTGTAGAAGCTATTATCTGTCTATGAATGGATTATTTTCTCTCTGTCTTTGAAAAAGATGTTTTTTAATTTGCTTTTTTGTGAAAAATGGTTTATGTTTGTCGGACACTTACAATAAAGTTACCTACAAAGTAACTCCACAGAAATCAGCACTTTATCCCTCAAAAGATCGTTTGGCATAACCGATAATACTTAAATTTGTTTCATCCAGTTTCTTTATATTGAATGGTTTCAGATAAGTCTCTGTTACTTTGATAGACGAGTGCCCCATCGCCTCCCGGATAATACCCGGGTGCACTTCCAAATAATAGGCTAAAGTGGCCCAGGTATGGCGGGCTGTATATGAAGTCAAGTCGGTAGTCAGTCCCAACAGTTCTCCCAATTTTGTCAGTTGATAATTGAAGATGCGCAATGCCTGCTGATACTCCCGATAGATGGTATCCTCTCCTCCCTCTGCACTCAGAATAGGGAATAAATAGGGAGACTCCGTAGTAGTATCCATATATTCCCGAATGATATTCATGGCATCTTTAGTAACTGTAATGGTGATCTGACGTCCGGTTTTCCTGCGATGATAGGTCAGGATATTCCCATTCAGGTCCTTCTTTTGTATATAAGCCAAGTCGACAAAAGGAAGTCCCCTTAAAAGAAACATCAGCACGAACAGGTGATGAGTTTTCTGCAATAGTTCCGATTGCTTCCGGGTGCACTTCGTGTCGAGCAACTGCCCCATTTCTTCGGCTTTCAAAGCTCGTTTGATATCGGCCTGAGTACCGGTATATACAGCTTTGAACAGATGTGGCACGTGAGGTGCCAGACGCCGGTCGACCGCCCGGTTATAGACAGCCCTGAGTACCCGCATATAAGTAGACACCGTGTTCCAGCTGTTTCCCCGCCGTCTGAGAAACCGTTCGAACTGCTTCAACAACTCAGGCCTTACTCTTTTGAACGGAATGTCGTGTGCTTTCAGAAAAGCAGAAAGGGCATTTCTGCTCGCTTGATAAATGTGAGCCGTACCTAATGCATATTCCGCTTTTCGCTCTTCAATCATGCGATCCATAAAACGGATTAAATCTTTTTCTTTCATCTTATTTTTGTTTTACCTAGTTTATCCGATCAAGATATTGATTTTCGTACACAAAGAAAAATTATCCGCAGGGTTTGTATGTAACCACAGTGCTACGATTGAGTACGTTTTATTATAGTCTCATTCGATATACTTTCCTAATATTGCCATCACGAATCATTAATCGAATTATGGTATGAACACAAAATCAAAACAACTCTTACTATCGTTCCCGAAACCCAAGTTTACAACAGGAATGATAAGGTTGAGCATCACCTTGCTCTTTTCCACTCTATGCATTGGTTCATTTGGACAGAAGAAGTCAACGATCACCGTAGAAACCCTCTTGGAAGAGATGACTTCATACGACGAAATGACCCGCTATCCCGCCCTGCCCTACCGCAGCATGCAGCAGAGCAGTTACGATCGCAGATCCGTTTCTCCCGATCGGCCCGGCTGGTTTGCCAATGACGATGGCGAAGGATTTATCCGCCTTGAAGAACACGACGGACGGAAAGAAAAAGTTCTTTTCGAAGACGAAGGTCCCGGCGCCATTACCCGTATATGGCTCACGACCTTTGGCAGCATACATACAATCTTGCGCTTCTACTTTGACGGAAAAGACGAACCAGGCTGGGTGGTACCCTCTTATGATCTCCAGAAGTTCGGTGTACGAGGACTCAAGAAAGGATTAATCGAACCGGACGATAAATGGATCAGGGGCAGCCTGATTTATCTACCTATCACTTATGCCGACGGTTGCAAAGTAACCATGGAGGAACTCACTCCCGAACGGACAAACAGACATTTTCTATTCAACTACCGCAAATATCCTACAGGCACTCCGGTCGAAACCTTCTCCCGGAAAGTTGCAGAACGTATCCCTCAATCGGTCGAAAAGACATCGGCTACATTGTATAGAAATATAGATAAGGGGTTTGATCCACAGGCCCGCTATGGAAAAGGTGCACTGATCCACCGGCAAAATCTGTCATTAAACAAAGGAGAAAAGCAGCAACTAAACCTCCACAAAGGGAAAAGAGCGATCAGCCTTCTCCAATTCAACGTGAAAACGGATCCGGATCTGAAACCCGGAACAGATGATTTCGCCCGGTTGATGCGCAGTCTGATCATATCCATAAGCTTCGACGGACAGCAAACCGTATGGGCACCATTATCCGATTTTGCAGGCTCCGGTATGGGAGCATTTGCATCCCGGAGTTTTTTCTTCTATTCTGATGGTAAAGGAATCGTTTGCAGTAAATGGCTGATGCCCTATCGACAGAATTGTGAGATCTCTGTTTTAAACCTCTCACCCTACAAAACCGATGTACATATCGATATTGTATCACAACCTTACAAGTGGGACAACCGTTCCCTCTATTTCCATACAGCCTGGAAACAAGAACGCAGACTGCCCGTTGTCACTTGGATGGAACATGAAAAATGCATGGACTGGAATTTCACCACTATCTCCGGCAGAGGAGTCTATCGAGGAGACCTACTGTCTCTTTTCAATCATACAACAGAGTGGTATGGAGAAGGCGATGAAAAAATAACAGTAGATCACGAAGCGTTTCCCTCCCATTTCGGGACAGGTACCGAAGACTATTACAGCTTCGACGGATACTTTAAAAGCCAGACTCCATTTGCCGGACAGCCCCGACAAGATATGAAGGACTTTTATGGTTATAACAGTTTCTTCAGAGTCAGATGTTTGGACGGCATACCTTTCAACCAGCAACTAAAATTCGATTTTGAATTACTAGGTTGGGAAAATGGCACAGTAGACTATTCCTCGACTGTATTCTGGTATGGAGACTTAAACTCTCAGGCAGCGGGTTCTTCCGGTATAGAAGAAATAGAAGCAGGTTTGCCGCCCACCCCCACCCAGTCCCCCGTCTGTAGCATAGCCAATGCTATCGACTTCTGCCAAATCCAACCAACCTCCAAATCTGAAAGGCTGCGTTATGACAGACAAAGGCTCAGCGGACATCCGGGCAAGTGGAATTTAAAAGACCATCTGGTGTGTCATGGCGGTAAAAAAGGTGACTACATCGAATTCGAATTCTCCGGTTTTGAGGACCGTGAATACAGTTTGAATCTATTCTGTACCAAAGCAGCCGACTACGGTAATATAAAGTTTTACATAAATCGTCAGGAAAACGGTAAACAGCTGGACTGTTACAGCCAGGAAGTCGAGGCCACAGGTGCCATAAACCTCGGAATACACAAGCCCATAGATGGTAAGTTTATCCTAAGGATAGAATTGACCGGACAGAATGCATTATCGACGGGCACTTTATTCGGACTGGATTGTATACGGATTGAATAGTTTAAACTTTCATGATCTAAAATAGGAGTCAGGAGAGAAATGTCCCGTTTACTTTTCTCCCCTGATCCCCATTTTCATACTTATTTTAAAATACAAGCATCAGACGGATAATAATCTGCAAGCTCCCTCAGGATTTCCAGTTGATCACAACGACTCCTCCGCCCTAAAAACGCTACTATCTTTTCAGACAAAACTTTGTTTAAAAGTCCGGGTACGTATTTATGAGTCCACAAAACAACATCCATAAATGGAATAAAATTGAGTGGCACATGGTTGAATGTAAAAACATGTGTGTGGACATTAATAAACTTCATAATACGGATTTTTGTTAACGCTCAATACTGTATTGAAAATTATATTCAAAATTCAAACAGCGAATTATCCAAACATAAGACTTATCTTATTAACAAAAAAAATCTCAAAAACTATTTAGCAACTATACATCGAGATTTAAAGGGTATATTGTCAAAAGAAGCGATTATATCACAATAAATACTCATACATATTTATTCTTCCGGCTGTCAACAATCCGATAAATACCCATTCTTCATTTTTAGGTAAGGCATTCCCATTCTATAGAAACTATTTTCATAACCGATAGTTTATCTTTTATAGGCGTCCCAAAATGTCTACAGTGGACAGTGTTTCACTTTTTCCGCTCACGGAGCGAATGCAGGTCCCGCTGAAAGAACCGTTCAACCGGAGTCTGTAGTTCAAATGCCTGATAGTCCTTCATCGTGAAGTTTGCGCACAACCTACGCATAAAGTTACAAATAGTCGACGACAGCATCGTTACGGCTCAAGTTGCAGAACGTGAATGGCCGGCAGATATCATTATCCGAAAACAATGAATCAAGAGTTTATAGTTTCATAGGTCTTCAGTACTTATCGCAGAGGACGGCCCTCAAGTGCTAAAGACCTATGAATTACGATGGAGAATGTTTAATCAACCACAATTTCAAATCTATATTCCTGATTCACCTGAATATCTGATAAAACAGGAGTTACACATTCTGCAGGATCTACATTCTTCTCAAAATAAATTTGTTCATTGACCGATTTCAATCCGTCAATACGAATCACCAATGGATTGAAATTAATAGTTTCCTTTAACCGATTTAAACTTATAATCCAATCGGTTCCGTCATAAAAAGAGTCAGCCACAAGTTTTCCATTTAAATAAGCATTGGCCACGTCTCCTTTATATGAAATATACATGCGTGTTTCTTCATCGCCGCAAGCCGGAACGGGAGCTTTTACTTCATAAATAGCTAAATGTTCTTCAGGTGCGAATGCTAAAGGTTTCTTTTGTTCCAAAAGAATCTTTACAGGCTGATTATTCATCTCAGACAACCAGGTGGCATCTGTATTCCAAATAATTCGTTCACCATTCAGTAGCAAAATCTCAATCTCACCCACTACTCCCTTTTCTGAAGTGATAAATTCTATTGTATTATCTCCTTTCTGAATGAATGCGGTTACGTCAGCCTTCTCATATCCACCCATTGTCTTCGTTACTATTTTCTTTCCATTCAAGATGCAGCCAGCAGAATCAAACGAAGCATAACGTAAATAAGCCTGTTGAATCATTGAAAACGTATTTACAGTAAACTCACGTTTTATTTTATCACCACCTGACGGACAAATCCATTTTCCCTCCTCCATAGGGGCAACGGAATGGTAGGTCGCATGTAGATGACGGGGATTAGACCGGAAAACTTGTTGTTTGAAACCACCTTTTTTAAACATCCAGATCTCTGTCTGAGGGGAATTCTCTATTAAAACAATTTTATTCTTATCACAAACTAAAGAAGCAGGAGTGAGCGCCACAAACTCTTTCCCTGCCACAGCACCTTTCCAGATGTGGTCTGATTCCTCTTCTGTCAACGTGACAAAACGAACGATAGCTCCATTTGTCTTGGTTATTTTTATGATACATTCTTTTCCCGGAATAATTCGATCTATAAAATATCCATCTTTCTCTCTCACCAAAACCCCATTTTGTACTTCCACATTCCTGATATTCTTTTCTGCGATCAAATACTCCCCCGGAATCTGATCATCTTCAAAAAAGAAGAAAGTATAATCGTTTCCATCTTTCAAAGAACAAATCGGCTGTGTTGTCGAATATTTCAACCTGACTTCATTCATTTGCTGATTGAAAGGCCAAAGGAAATAAGTCCCATTTTTAACTGTTATTTTCTTACGTGGCAGTCGCACAGTTTCATTTTTTAGTTTTACGGTAAACCGAACATTTTTATAATCTTTTCTACTATTTTTATACAAATAGTTAGAGCAAAACAGATAGCCCGTACTTCCATCTGACCGGACAGCCCATTGCAAGTTTTCCCTGTTTTGGTTACTGGTTGGTAAATAAGCTATAGCCGGAGCCAGCGATGTACCAAAATCATTCATAAAATAATTATACTTTTTAGTTTCCTTCATCACTGCCCCCAACGTTCCAGATTCACGTATGGGTGCCTGATAATCATAACTCACTCTAGGTCCGGAAGATTGATATGTGGTTCTTTTTCCAATAGGATTAGTTCCACCAACGTACATGTAGTACCCCATCATATTGGCTCCACACCCTAAGCGTAAATTAATATTTTCTCCGGCCATTTCTTCGGGCACAACTGCCCGGCGATGATAAAAAGCCGTAGTTCCTACCCCTATTTCACACGTGAAGAAAGGAGAATCAATGTCCTTTCCACTCAAGGATTCCACTTCCCCTTCTATTTTTATGATGTCTGTGCCTATGTTATCTGAAAGTCGGTTATAAGTAAAATATTCAAAATTGGATGTAGGGATCTCTTTTTTTCCGGAAGTCGTCCAAGGAGCTTCAATATAAAAACCGGCATAAGGAACTATTTCTCCCTTCGGGTATTCGCTGTCCATCCAGTGAGTCATCGAATAAATCGGTACATCAAACCCTATTTCGACAGCCATCCTTTTTAAATTTAGAAGATGGGAAACAATCATCCCCTTCCGTACATATTCATTTTCTAACTGAAGGCCCATAATAGGTCCTCCATCCTTATAAAACAATCCCTTTACTTGGTCATATACGGCCTGATACCATCGGCGGGAATATTCAAGATACAAAGGATCATTTGAACGCGTCTTGAGGTTTTTATTATTTATAATCCAGTCGGGCAACGCACCATTTCTGATCTCTGCATTGCAATAAGGGCCGAGA
>OHLZ01000346.1_pt1 | contig 21545 bp, 17 predicted proteins | sample 1569211 | NCBI WGS metagenome assembly OHLZ01 (sample SAMEA3879606, study PRJEB24766) | human gut metagenome | biome: human-associated habitat; feature: feces | place: USA | collected 1985/1987
ATTAAGTCTCTAAAGGCCATTGGGAAGAATCAAGCATTTTACAGAGCTTCCTTAAGGCTCAGAGAGGCAAAACAGGGTAATTACTGAGGAGAGATGTATTAATCCACCGTTAGCTAGGGGTCAAGGGTAACTGTAAATACAAAACCGGTTGTTGATGCTTCTTGCATCATTACGACCGGTTTTTAATAAGAGTAATTTGGAGCTGCTTTGTGTGGAGGGCATTAAGCGGCTTCTTTATCCTTAGCTTTTTTCAGATTGTTCATTGCATAGGCAGCACTGTTAACGATTTTTACTTCGCCGTTTTCTACGATAAAGGTTACATTAGAGCGATGACCGTTTTCGATGCCTAAAATCTTCAAAATATGCTTCGGCAGAGTGACCTGTCCGTCGACCCAAACGATCGAATCAGAAGAGAAATTCGCAGACATATTGATCCTCCTTTTAAATTTTTACCTGGTCGACAGATCATTTTTGAAAATCCTTCGACTTAGGAAAATCACCAATTTTCTCAAATTTCTTACCTATGATCTTACCTGTTTTATGGGATATTTTAGATGTAAACCCTAATCTGAGTAAAAGACGAAGTCGTTTTCACGAAGAGAAGAAACAATTGATATCGAAGACTTGAATAAAGGGAAAAGCAGCTTTTCGAAATTTATATTAGAATGCGATCTCTTGGCGGCCCGATGGTGAAATTGGTAGACACAAGGGACTTAAAATCCCTCGGCGCAAGCTGTACCGGTTCAAGTCCGGTTCGGGCCACCAATCCCTATTCCGAGAGACCCCGTAGCCTTACGGGGTTTTCTTTTATATCAATAAGTTACAGCATTTCCATCTCTGTAGCCTTCCATCTCTTTACGAGACAATCTGGCATTTTTTGGTATCCTAGATGGTATCCCGTTTGGTATCCTAAAATCCAGAAGAGGTTTTGAGAATATGCCGAAGATTGCAAAACTTCTCACCGAAAAAGAAATCAAAGCACTAAAAATTGGAGATCACGCAGTAGGAGGCCGCGGCCTATACATAAAAAAGCGGGAGACCTTCTCTTGTTATTACGTAAGAATCCGAAAAAACGGCACCGAATACACAAAATACCTTTCCGGCGTTAAGAGTTTGAAACGAGCACGACAAATTGCCGAAGAGATTCAGGAAATGGTGAGAAACGGCATTGACCCGCGCGAAGAAGAAAAACGAATAGCCAAAGAAAAAGCAAGACTAAAGGAGGAAGCCGAAACCGCCGAGCGATTGAAACGTGCCACCTTCCAAATAGTTTTTGATGAGTACTATCGAGAAGTCATGGTGAAGGGATTGGACAAACCGGAGAGAGAATTTAACCGAGTAAGAAACCATGTTTTTCCGCTTATTGGAGATAAACCCATAAACGAGATAACTCACCGAGACCTATACAGCGTATTTGATCCTTTGTATCGGACTAAAGGAGAGACAGCTAGAAGAGTACTGACACGGGTTGAAGGTTGTTTTTTGTATGCCAAGAGTTTGGGTACATACGGCATTACCCAAAACCCTTGCAATGAGGAATTAAAGTTACTGTTGGCGCCGGCTAAAAAGGTTAAGAAAGAAACTCAGAATCGGCCGGCCCTCCCCTACAAGCAAATTCCAAGACTTATCAAGCTCCTCTTGGAAACGGGAGGCACAGACGCATTGATGTTTGTATTCTCTCTTTTAACTTCCGCTAGAAGTCAGGCCGTGAGATTGGCGCAATGGAACGAGATTGATTTTGAAGGTGCTAAATGGATTATTTCTCTTGAGCACGACAAGCAAAAAAGACTTGATCCAAGAAAACGCACGATATTCTTGAGTACTCAGGCAATCCAGATATTAAGGTCTCTGCCGAAACTGGCGGAAAAAGCATACATATTCCCGTCTGGCGTAAAGCGTAACGGTGCAACTAGCAATTATTCAGACGGACAATTTTCGATCTTAATTAACCGCCTGAATGATTCTTCCGAGTTATTAGGCGGTCTTGATCTATATGACCCGAATGTCTTAGATGAATTTGGGAAACCTTCCCTTATAACGCAACACGGCACGGTGCGAAGCGGTTTTAAGACTTGGGCTCGTGATGATGAATTAGAGAATTTCAAAAAGTACGATGAGAAGGCAGTTGAGTATTGCATGCTTCATTTCAGAGACGCTTATAACGGGGCCTATGACCGTGCCAACATGGTGAAGCACTGCCGCGAAATAATGCAGGATTGGGCAAACTTTTGCATATCTGAAGCAGAGCTATCTAAATACTTAAAGAGCCGATAAACATTGATGTTTTGACTTATTGGGAGAGGATTATTATTTTTTTTCTATAAGACAAGATCATTAATGGCATTTTAGGGTGGGTAATATAGAGTTATAGGCAAACATATATAAAAACTCATACATACATAAAAAAATATGTATAGACCCTGAAAACATCCGCTCCTCCGCTCCCAATTCGTCAAACCCCAACAGCGCCAAGGGCTTTCGAGGTAGCACGAAAAAAATAGTAATGTGCTCCTACCCGCTATCCGCTCCCCTATTTCGCCCATTTGCTCCGATTATTAACAATTATTTACAGGCGTGGAAAACTAAAAATCAATAAAAACAATGGATTACTCTATTCAACATAACCACAATTATGTTGAGTAAAACCGCTTAAAAATCCTTCCTCACTGTACAAATAAGATTTTCAGCCTCCAAAACCCTATGTAACTCAGCACTTTTGAGCCATTTATACAGCGTTCTTTACAGTGACATTTTGGGGCCGACATCCGCCTCAAAACCAACAAAAGAGCACTGTCAAAATACTTTCTCCTCTATACCCTATCTCCGCTTACTGCCGGCGCCGGTTCATTTTTTGTCCGGATGGGTAGGGGCGGGTACGAGTTTCAAAGCTCTAGGCTTTAGACCGCGCGCCAAGTCAGGTTTTTATACGTGCAAAATCAGTGAACGGATTTTTGAGGCCTTCCCTTTGGCTCCCTTGGGTATTTGCCGTAGACTTCGCGCGCGCGCGAGGTAGGTTTCCGGCACCATGCAGAGCTATTTTGAAGCGGGTATCGTTGACTTAAGAGCAAAAACTTGGAGGGCAAAAATGACTAAGCCAAGAATAAAAATTACAGCCGATCAAATAGAAGAATTAGCGCGCGCCGGTCTCAGTGTGGCTCAAATCGCGGGTAGTTTGAGAGTGAGCGAATCGACGTTAAGAAACCGACTCAGGGATAAAAAGGCCTTTCAGTTGGCTTTAGAAAAAGGCCGAGCCGACAGCGTGGAGAAAGTCTCTAATAAACTCTTTGAATCAGCCATGAGCGGAAACGTTACAGCACAGATTTTTTTCTTGAAGTGTCGCGCTGGCTGGAAGGAAACCGATAAACATGAGCTTACCGGCGCCGACGGCAAGGAACTTCAAACCGCTCCTTTCGTCATTATCAATGACCTAAAAGAGTAATTTGCGGAAATTGAAGCCCCTTAAAAGAGGGTTTCTTGCGCATACCAGCCGACAGCTCACAAATTGACGCATTCAGAAAGCCAAAAAACGGCGTTATAAGTACAATCAAGAGAGCGCCTAGGGGTTGACTAGCTACCAACTCCGAACCCGCCTTATATGCCCTGTAGGGCGCTGGCGCTCACTCTCTAAAAACACTAAGGCAGGGCAGAGGGGCAAGAATGAGCGCTGATAAGTATCTATTCGAATATGTACACGAAACAGAAAAGGAAGCTCGATCAATCATAGAGGAATACCTCAAAAACCATCCGATTACGGCTTATGGTGACTGGATTTGCGACCGCTGGTACGGGCACAGAGAATTCTTTGATGATGAGATTCACTTCAATAATGAAGTATGGTTCGATAAATTTGAGGAGGTTGAAAGTTGTATTTTTGAGGAAGCCGAATTCCGGCTAGAAACAGACAAAGAACAGCTAGAAGAAAAGGCAAGAAAATACAATGCAAGCGTAGAGCCTTTTGACTTTGCCCATGACTGCACTCTGAATTTTGTTGACTACTTACGGCGAACATTAGACGATTTTTTCTTTGACGCCAAAACGAAGAACAGGCACGCTTTGACCCTCATTAGGGCCTTGTTTGAATTTGAGGAAAAAAGGCAAGATAGGTGGTTTTCTATTGAGCCTCCAGAAGATGAAGACTTTCCTGAGTATGAAGTATTTGAATGGCCCGTACGAGAAGGCCTCAATTTTCAAAAGGTCAGAAACCTCAGGGCTTTTTCAAATCTAGTCCGAGCTATGGCATTAATGACCCGGGAAGACGAACTAGAAAAAGTTATTGAGCAAAGTAGAGAGGAAGGCAGAAAAGAACAAGAACGAATCTACAAAGAAGTAAGAAGAAGGACCGCAAAACTAAAGCGCCTAACTTTGGAAAAAAGGCAACTTATCGAAGCAAAAGAGTTCCTAACTTCTCCGAAGACCCAAAAAGAAAGGGAACAGTTAAAACGGTTACCACTGAATACATTGGCCAATAAATACATAGCTTGGAGACAAAACCACGGTTTGGAAACTAACAACTCCTCAAAGACGTACCAAAACCATTTAGAAAAAACAATAAAACTAATGAAAGATTCAGCGGATTGATGATGGGAAAAAGGTACCTTTTAGGAAATTTGGTACCTTTTGATTCATTAGCTACCTTCCGGATTTCAACACACTCAAAAGGCTCAAAAATACCTCTTATCAGCTCGGAACCATCCGAGGCTTTTCAACTGTATAGGAGGCAATATGCCATTAACTACAGCCAGCACCACCGGCGCCGATAACCGGACATCCGGTTATTTGAACAAATCGAGCCTTTGTGTTTTTCTTGGCGGAAAAGAAAAACCGCTAGGCAAGTCCACTATCAATGACTGGATGAAGGAAAAGGGTTTCCCAAAACCTATCCGCTTATCCCAGACTTTGGCACTTTGGAGAGTTTCCGAAGTGGTCCAATGGGTTGAAGCTCGGGCCTCCGCCAATGATGATTATTTGGAGGAAGCCAAATGAGCACGGCCATAACTTCCAAGATTAGAGGTCTTGAAATCTCTAGGGCTGAAATCGCTCACCTCAAAAACACAATCAGCCTAACCCTTGGTTTCCAAGAGACAGCAGAGCGGGAAAACTTCATTAAAGAGGTTTACAAGGACACCCAAGAGCTTTTGACTTGGATAGAGCAAAAGTCGGAAGGCGGTCTCAGTAAGAAAACCAGCAGGAAGGATCCAAAATGAAGGCTCAAGCTCATTCATTACGGCCGGCCCTAAGTTGTATCGTCCGCAGGATGAAAGCAGTTAGAAGACGATTTTGTGAGACCGGCGCCGGTGTCGCGTATTTAACACTGCACCAAGGATTGGGGCCTTTAATCGCTCTCAGCCGTCCGAGACTTTACGGGCTTTATTTGCTTGGATTAAAATCTCTCGTATCAGTGAAAGCGACTGATTCAGTACTGGAAACCCTGAAAACATATAGGCGAGCGCCCGCCTCAATCGGCGGTCTTTTTATGCTCGTAACGTGGCAGAGCCTCCTATTATCGTTTTATGGGGTGTTGCTATCGGGAAGCCGTAAGGCTATCCGTTTCCTATATGGCGGAGTTTCCAGCCTGATAGCGACCCCCGCCCCTCGATTGGAAACCGAGAGCGGGACCTTTGGTAAGACACATATAGGAGGCTTTTACTATGCCTAACACACTCCCTTTAGGGTCTAATCCCTTTCTCAAGATAAACCCGCTTTGCATTCTCTCCAAACTGCAATCAGCTCAAAGCTATACCGCCGAAGAACTGGAAGATATGTCTATTCAGATTCTCAAGCTACAAGATCAAACCTCCCTGCTTGAAGGCTTGGCGCTAATGCTTAGGAATGAGGCTGATGGTTTGCCGGCTGAGGATGAAGAACTTCGCGAGATTTACAACGATCAAATAACGGCTCTAACCCAGACGGTTGAGGCGATGACGGGTTACGCCAAGGCTTGCCGTGACGAGATATTGAAACGGAAAGCAGCAGGCGCCGGAGTTGAAAGAAAGTACCTTGTCTCCGAAACAGAGCTCAAGGCTATGGTTAACGGTGTCTATTACTTTGATTCACTCTTTAAGCCTCAAATTCAATGGGCCTCGAAAGAAGCCTTTAAGCAGGGGCGCTCCGATGCCTCCCGTTTCTATGATGTTTGGCATGAACCGCTTTGGCTTATCGGAACCCTGAAAAACATCATTACGCGAAACGGCTTTATATGCCGTAAATAATCAACCGAGGGAAGGCGCTCTAGTCCTTCCTTTGGAGGCAAAAACAGGGGAACTTATGAGCTTACCTGTATTCAATGAATTGGCCTCCGCTTTCGAGTTTTGCGAAGTCATACCCACGAACCTCCCGCCCATTGGCTCCATAAGGAGGACGGGAACCGAAAGGCACCCAAGATCGAAGAATGGCTTTATAAGCTCCTTTCCGGACGGCGGGGCCTTAATCGGGAATTGGGAAAATGACTTGAGGGCCGTATTCTCGACTACAGCCGGAAAGAAACTCACCAGACAGGAAAGAGAGCTTGTCCGGAAAAAGGTTAGGGAGGCCGAACGAGACCGCCGGCATGAGGAAAACCGCCGGCATGAAGGTACGGCTCAAAAGGTTAGAAGTTTTTTTGATTCTGACTTTGGAGCGTATCCAACTCTCAGCATGGAAGGCCACGGGGTTGACCGACATCCGTATTTACAAGGGAAGGCGGTAGAAGCCACGGGCATGATTTTTGAATGCACCAAAGAGAATTTTGAGGCCTTCTTTGGGGAGAACTATCAAAGACTTCCTCATGGGAGGTTGCTCGTTTTTCCCTTATTCCATGATGGTGAGTTGGTGAGTATCCAGCTTATAGACGAACAAGGGAAAAAGTATTTTCTCAAAGATGGTTTGTTAAAGGGTGCGTACTGGCAAGCCACCAGAGCAGAGAAGGACGGCCAAGGCGCGCCCATAGTAGCTATATCCGAGGGCGTGGCTACTCTCCTATCAGTCATGGAGCATTCAAAGCGGGCGGGCTTATTTGTCGCCTCTATGAACGCGGGGAACCTCCTAAGCGTGGCTCAATCAATGAAGCACCGTTTCCCGGATAGAGAGATTTTTGTTTACGCCGACAGCGACCAAGCACATGACGGCCAACGGTACGGGATTGGAGTTTTAAAAGCTCAAAAGGCTCAAAGCTCAATCGAAGGAATACGGATTCTTGTACCGCCTTTTACTCAATCAGACATTGAAACATTCCGAGCAATCACGGGGAGCGCCAAAGCTCCGACAGATTGGAACGATTACTACAGAATTTGGGAGGCTAGACAATGACCCAGACTAAAAAGAAACCCTCCGAGTTCGGAGGGAAAAACACAATAACCGATAACAAGACGGATTTTAAAGCACCGGCGCCGGAAGAAGTAGGCGTAGAAATACCTTCTCTTGCGGAGGAATTGGAACAGTCTGTATTAGAGATTTATCAAGCAATAGAAAGAGAAGCAGACCCAAAGAATAAAGCCTATGGACTATTGAAGAAAGTTGTATCCAAATATCCGTCAGAGAGCCAGATAAGGCTTAAAGCCTCGGATATTTGCAGACTAGAAGTGTTTAAACCGTATTTCAAGAAAACGGATGTACTCAGACTTTGGAGAGAGATTTTTGAAACTTCGTTAGACGAAAAGGCAGAAGGCGATATGCAACCGTATGAAAGAGAGATTGAACCGTATGAAGGAGAAGTAAACGGGGCAGAATTATTAGCGGAAATTCAAGGCAGACTGAAGCGTCACATTGTTTTTGTAGACCCAGAAGTCCAATCATTCACGTGTGGCCTCTGGATATTGGCGACTTGGTGCATAGATTCATTTAACTTCTCGCCTTACCTAATGATTACAGCTCCCGAGAAACGGTGCGGAAAATCTCAGCTTTTAGGGCTGCTTGCCAATATGTCCAAAAAGCCTCTTGAAGCTGGCAACTTAACGGCGCCGGTGTTGTTCAGACTGGCTCAAAAACATCATCCCACCATGTTTATAGATGAGGCCGATTCATTCTTATCGAAGGACGAAGACTTACAGGGCGTTATTAAGTGCGGGATTGAACGAGGAAAAGCCCTTGTCTTTCGTCTGGAGAAGTCACCGAGCGGTAATTTTACGGAGCGTCATTTTGACTGTTTCGGAATGAAGGCAATATCAGGGATCAGCGCCAAAAACATAAGCGATACGATTACGGATAGATGTATCACTATCGAGCTTAGAAGAAAGCTGAGAAACGAAATTATGCCTAAGGTTCGCGACGTATCTAAGGAGCTTTGGAGTGTACTCAATGCTAAGAGCTCCGCTTTTGCGATTGAAGCGGGAGCGTGGCTCGAAAAGCATAGGCCAAATATTCCAACTTCTATTAGCGACAGAGACGCCGACAAGTGGGAGCCGTTAATCTCAATAGCTGATTATTTAGATTACGCCTTTCCAAATGAAGAATCACCGACCTATTACGGAGACAAGGCAAGAGCTTGCGCGGAAACTCTTTCAAACATTGATACGGATATGCCCGTAAATGTGGAGTTGTTATCCGACATTAGAGACGTTTTAAACAATACGACAATAACAGACCAAGAAAAAAGCTACATCCTTACAACCGTTCTATTACAAGCCCTGATCGGTAATCAAGAACTCAGATGGAGTAATTTCAGTTATGGAAAAGAGATGACCGCCAAGCAATTGGCGAAACATTTAAAGGTATTCGGGATTAAGCCTCAGACAATCAAACAAGAATTCAACAAACGAGGCTATATAAAAAATGACTTTCAAGACCCATTCGACAGATACTTAGCCAAGATACAAGCGGATTAGTCTAAAAAACACTTAACGGGAGCGCTTTTGAGACGCTCCCTTTTTTTCGTATGTGCTCCCTTGGAATGCCCGACGTTATTGGCTTTCAGAAAATGGGAGCGGGAGAGCGGATATTTTCAGGGTCTATAGATATTTTTTTTATAAAAATTTGAGAATGAGGTTTTTGGGTGCTGAAATTCCGTAGCCTTGGATTACTTCTGCGAAGTTGGAAACAATTATTTTTACCGGCGCCGGCTGAGATCAAAAACAAACCCAAAAGACAGTCAAGCAAAATTCTATTGGTATCCTAGAAGGTATCCTAAACAACACATAATTTTTATCTTATTGAAAACAAATAACTTTCAGTGGCGGTTCGGGCCACCAAATCTCCCTCTTCTTACCTTTGCAAAAGTTACTTCACCCACATTTTTATTGAATTAGCTCAACCGTTTGGTTCATCGCAGGAGTCATTGAACGTCATTGGTCTATGCATTTTCCTGAGCCTTTTGGGGAATGCGAACTATCTGCCGTTTCCCGCACCATTTCAGAAAAACCACAGACCAATCTTTTTTCTTAGCAAATTTAGGAAATTCTTCTTACATCCCCAACAAAGCCGTTACAACAGACAGAAATAAAACCTAATTTTCGAAATATTTGAAAATCTTCGGAAAGTAATGCTTACGCGATAAAAAAAGGAATTGCTTTGTAGCCTAGGTAAATTCCTTCTAGTGGATTAACTGAATCCATGTCAGTTCAGTCAACACAAAAAGCCTCAAACAGAGGCTCCTTGTTAATCCGGATAAGGCCAAGAGGCCTCAGTAGCCGGATCTAATATTTAATCAAATTGATTTCAGCTCGCCCTAGGGCGATTTTGTTGTTGAAAGAATGTAACTAGATGTTACTACAACTATCAAAAACAGTCAAGCAATCACCCAAATCACCCCAAATTTTCGAAAATAATGGCACTTTTTGTGCAGATCGACCATTTTCGAAAAACAGATCAGAAACCAACTGTCAAAAATCATTTGTTTTCAATCAGTTGGTTTCGGAGCTTCAATCGTACATCCTTTCAACAACAACTGAAACACCAAAACGTAAGCAGCAAAAGCCGGATTATCGGCTTCAATCGTACATCCTTTCAACAACAACTGAAACCATTATTTAATGCTACAGCGGACCTAATCGAGCTTCAATCGTACATCCTTTCAACAACAACTGAAACTGAGCTGTACGACATCAGATTCAATGCCGAGACAGGCTTCAATCGTACATCCTTTCAACAACAACTGAAACTACGAAGATGCAGTTATGGTTATTGGTATTTCTTTCGCTTCAATCGTACATCCTTTCAACAACAACTGAAACTATCCACCATTTAGATCAGCGTACACATAAGAACCGCTTCAATCGTACATCCTTTCAACAACAACTGAAACTTTCTCAAAAAGCTCAAGGCGTTTACGACTGTATTGCTTCAATCGTACATCCTTTCAACAACAACTGAAACGTAAAAGTCATCATGTCTATCCACGTGGATAGAGCCGGCTTCAATCGTACATCCTTTCAACAACAACTGAAACAGTGGAAACCGATCTTTGGAATCTGCTCTATACGAGCTTCAATCGTACATCCTTTCAACAACAACTGAAACGATGGTCATATCCGTAGTGGTCCATGATTGCCAGCAGCTTCAATCGTACATCCTTTCAACAACAACTGAAACCTTGCAAGAGCGTGAATCGTTTCACAGAATTTATGCTTCAATCGTACATCCTTTCAACAACAACTGAAACGTAAATCCTCCTGCGATCATCAATGCCGCATTTTTGCTTCAATCGTACATCCTTTCAACAACAACTGAAACCAACAATCTCGGTGCTGTACTGAGTTTTGCCTTCGCTTCAATCGTACATCCTTTCAACAACAACTGAAACTCGAAGGGGCCGTTGCGTTGTTTGCATAGATTCAGCTTCAATCGTACATCCTTTCAACAACAACTGAAACTTATTGGCGCTCCTCTTTTAAAACGCGCTCCAGCAGCTTCAATCGTACATCCTTTCAACAACAACTGAAACCCAAAAGGCGGTTTTTTATGGAACAAATAAATGTCAGCTTCAATCGTACATCCTTTCAACAACAACTGAAACGCTTCGTGAGTAGGTATCCGTTAACAAAAGCGGCTTCAATCGTACATCCTTTCAACAACAACTGAAACAGGTATTCAGGACGTTGCAAGCGAGCATCAGGGCTTCAATCGTACATCCTTTCAACAACAACTGAAACTAATGAAGTTGAAGGTCTCCAAAAGAGACCTCCGAGCTTCAATCGTACATCCTTTCAACAACAACTGAAACGATCAGACCCTTTGTGCTGGCCCAGGACTGCATACGCTTCAATCGTACATCCTTTCAACAACAACTGAAACTACGTTCTACTTAAACGCTCAGGATGACTTCGAGGCTTCAATCGTACATCCTTTCAACAACAACTGAAACTAACTTTCTCGCCAACCTCACGACTTAAATAAAAGCTTCAATCGTACATCCTTTCAACAACAACTGAAACAGAACGGTGAGGATGAACGACATCCTGAGATTGAAGCTTCAATCGTACATCCTTTCAACAACAACTGAAACCTCGTGCGAATTTTGTCTGCATTTTTGGAGTGTGCTTCAATCGTACATCCTTTCAACAACAACTGAAACTGATCGTCATAGATGGCGACTTCACCAGCTTTCAGCTTCAATCGTACATCCTTTCAACAACAACTGAAACATAAGGGCAAACAGCTTGTCGTACTGCGTTCTGAGCTTCAATCGTACATCCTTTCAACAACAACTGAAACAACTCAGTGCTTTTTCCGAATCTATTTTCGCTTATCGCTTCAATCGTACATCCTTTCAACAACAACTGAAACAATATCTCCATAACCAGCTTCCTACAGTGCTTTGATATAATTCCCATATCGACCTACTACTTTAGGTTGACACTAAAAACCCCGCCTAGCTCCTAACTAGACGGGGTTTGTTTTTGGTAATAAAAAACCGCCACGCGGGCGGTTATGGTTTGTTATTGACAATTAGTTGACGATGATGCCTTGCTTTCTCTTCGCTTCGCAATAGTCGTCGTATTCTTTCAATTCTCTGTGCGCACGAGCAGGAGCTTCCTTCTTCAGTTTAAGCCCTTGGTCGCCTGGTCCACTCCAATCGAACCAATCTTCGGGAAAGGAGGCAGGAACCCTTTTGTAGCACTCTTCTGTTTCAGGTGTAAGTTTTTCGGCCATATTCCCTCTCAAATAATATTGAGGTCTGAAAAATCATTTTTCAAGATCCGTTCCAATATTTTACCAACCTCTGCCGCCAATGGTCTAGGCGAGGGGCTGGTTAACAACTCAGAGACGGCCTCAGCGAAAAACTCCGCACTATCCCGGTTTGCATAGCCGGACAATGCGCCCTTAATAATTGCCGGATCGTTTTGCAAAGACAGATTAGATAAAGCCTTGTCTCTTATGCGTCCGGAAATAAAGTACCTTTTCTTTCTCTTTTCCGTCGTGTCGACCCCGGCCGCTTTCATTAAATTTTCTATGCGCCCTTCGAGTGCATGACCCAACTCATGGGAAACTACTGCGTAGGCCGCTCCTTTCGACATAGCGCCCTTGGGATGGTATTGAGCTTCAATCGTACATCCTTTCAACAACAACTGAAACTGTGCCGGACTCACCCAAAATTAAACAACTGTAGCTGCTTCAATCGTACATCCTTTCAACAACAACTGAAACCAATCTCGATCAACGAACAAAAGCTCTCGATCCTGCTTCAATCGTACATCCTTTCAACAACAACTGAAACGTATCAGTCGCTTTCACTGATGAGAGGGATTGTAATGCTTCAATCGTACATCCTTTCAACAACAACTGAAACACGGGTACGCAAGAATCAGTTACAGCGATCAAGACTGCTTCAATCGTACATCCTTTCAACAACAACTGAAACTCATTCCAAAAAAAGGGAAAATTCCGCCCCTGACCAAACTCAGCCTAATTTTTAACAGATAGTCAAAGTCAGGAAAATAGTTTTCTCTTTAATTGCATATTCTTTCAACAGAAGTCGAGCAATGCAGCTACAAAGCATTCAAACAGTTTCGACCGTACTTTTTTAAATGAACTCGTATTTGTGGACCCACTGAAATAAATATATCCAAACTTTCTAATTCAACCTATAATTTTGTAACTAAATAATAAATTCTTGAGGAGGGAAAAATGGGGAAAACTCACATTATTGGCGTCGGTCTTGACTTGGGAGGAACCTATACCGGAACTTTTATAACCTCTCATCCATCTGACGAAACTGAACACGGAGATCATTCGTCTGCCTTCACCGTCGTTAATAGTGAAAAACTCTCTTTCTCTTCAAAGTCAAGAACAGCCGTAAGACACCGAGTCCGCTCCTACAAGGGATTCGATTTAAGAAGAAGATTATTGCTTTTAGTTGCAGAGTATCAACTTTTCCAAAAGAAGCAGGCATTGACACCGGAAGAACGCGAAAATCTTCGTATCGCCTTGTCCAGTTACCTCAAAAGAAGAGGTTACGCCCGTACAGAAGCTGAAACTGATGTGTCTGTATTAGAAAGTCTTGACCCTTCAGTGTTTTCCTCCGCGCCGGGTTTCACTAATTTCTTCAATGATTCGGAACCTCTGAATATTCAGTGGAAAGTCATCTCAAATTCTCCCGAGACCGCCCGAGCCTTAAATAAGGCAGTTTCCGGACAAAAAGAGGCAGACTTTAAAAAGTACGTTAAAACCAGCTTCCCCGAATACAGTGCGAAAGAGATTCTCGCCAATTACGTTGAAGGGCGCCGCGCTATCCTAGACGCCTCAAAATACATCGCAAATCTCCAGTCTTTAGGACACAAACATCGCTCTAAATATCTCAGCGATATCCTTCAAGACATGAAGCGAGATTCAAGAATTTCACGTCTATCCGAAGCTTTTGGCTCCATCGATAATTTGTGGAGAATTATCGGCAACATCTCTAATCTTCAAGAGCGTGCGGTTCGCTGGTATTTCAATGATGCAAAATTCGAGCAAGGACAAGAACAATTAGACGCAGATAAATTAAAGAATGTCCTCATCCGTGCTTTAAAGTACCTCCGATCAGACGATAAAAAATGGTCTGCTTCTCAGAAACAAATCATTCAATCTTTAGAACAGTCCGGCGATGTTTTGGATGTGCTCGCAGTCCTTGATCCCGACCGCACCATTCCTCCTTACGAAGACCAGAACAACCGAAGACCTCCGGAAGATCAGACGTTATATCTGAACCCGAGGGCTTTATCTTCTGAATATGGAGATAAATGGAAGTCTTGGGCGAATAAATTTGCCGCCGCCTATCCTCTTCTCACAGACGATCTGGCTGAAATCTTAAAAAACACGGATCGTAAAAGCAGAATAAAAATCCGATCGGATGCCCTGCCCGACTCTGATTATCGGCTTACCTATATCTTGCAGCGAGCGCTTGATCGAAGCATCGCTCTTGATGAATGCTCGATTAGAAGAACCGCTGAAGACTTCGAGAACGGAGTCGTCATTAAAAACGAAAAATTAGAAGAAGTACTCTCGGGCCATCAGCTGGAAGAGTTTCTTGAATTTGCAAACCGTTACTATCAAGAAACGGCAAAGGCAAAAAATGGTCTTTGGTTCCCGGAAAACGCTTTGCTGGAAAGGGCTGACCTGCATCCTCCGATGAAAAATAAAATCCTTAATGTGATCGTCGGACAAGCCCTCGGCGTGTCACCTGCAAAAGGAACTGAGTTTATCGAAGAGATCTGGAACCGCAAAGTCAAAGGTCGCTCAACTGTTCGCTCGATTTGCAATGCAATTGAGAATGAAAGGAAGACTTACGGTCCTTATTTTTCTGATGACTACAAATTCGTCAAGACAGCACTAAAAGAAGGCAAAACAGAAAAAGAACTCTCTAAGAAGTTTGCTTCCGTTATCAAAGTGCTGAAGATGGTCAACGAAGTTGTCCCCTTTATCGGAAAAGAACTCCGGTTGTCGGATGAGGCTCAGAGTAAATTTGATAACCCGTATTCTTTGGCTCAGTTATATAACCTCATCGAAACCGAAAGAAACGGATTCTCTAAAGTCTCTCTTGCCGCCCACTTAGAAAACGCCTGGCGCATGACGATGACAGACGGCTCGGCACAATGCTGTCGCCTCCCTGCGGACTGCGTTCGCCCATTCGACGGATTTATTCGCAAAGCCATCGACAGGAATTCTTGGGAAGTTGCTAAAAGGATTGCGGAAGAAGTTAAAAAGAGCGTGGATTTTACTAATGGAACCGTAAAGATCCCGGTTGCCGTTGAAGCTAACTCTTTTAATTTCACCGCCTCTCTTACCGACTTGAAGTACATTCAGCTTAAAGAACAAAAACTGAAGAAGAAGCTGGAGGACATTCAACGCAATGAAGAGAACCAAGAGAAGAGATGGTTAAGCAAAGAGGAAAGAATCCGTGCTGACAGTCACGGAATTTGCGCTTATACCGGAAGACCGCTCGATGACGTCGGAGAAATCGATCACATTATTCCTCGCAGCCTGACATTAAAGAAGTCAGAAAGCATTTATAACAGTGAAGTAAACCTTATCTTTGTTAGCGCACAGGGAAATCAAGAGAAGAAAAACAATATCTACTTACTCTCTAATCTTGCTAAAAATTATCTGGCTGCTGTCTTTGGCACGTCTGACCTGAACCAAATTACTAATGAGATCGAAAGCACAGTGCTCCAGCTAAAAGCTGCAGGCAGGCTTGGCTATTTCGATCTGCTTTCTGAGAAAGAAAGAGCATGTGCCCGTCACGCTTTATTCCTGAACTCAGACTCCGAAGCCCGTCGGGCGGTCATAGACGTTCTAGGTTCCAGAAGAAAAGCCTCTGTAAATGGTACGCAGGCTTGGTTCGTCCGCTCCATTTTCTCGAAGGTAAGGCAAGCACTTGCGGCTTGGATTCAGGAAACAGGCAATGAACTCGTTTTTGATGCCATCTCAGTCCCTGCCGCCGATTCGAGCGAGATGCGGAAACGCTTTGCTGAATATCGGCCGGAATTCCGTAAAGCCAAGGTGCAGCCGGTCGCTTCACACTCCATCGACGCTATGTGTATTTACTTGGCGGCCTGCTCTGATCCTTTCAAAACCAAGAGAATGGGGTCTCAGTTAGCCATTTATGAGCCGATTAACTTCGACAATCTGTTTACCGGCTCGTGCCAAGTTGTCCAAAACACACCGAGAAGTTTTACTGATAAGACGAATATCGCCAATTCTCCCATCTTCAAAGAAACGATCTATGCCGAACGATTCTTAGACATCATCGTCTCTAGAGGCGAAATCTTTATCGGCTATCCTTCTAATATGCCTTTTGAGAAAAAGCCCAATCGCATTTCTATCGGAGGAAAGGATCCTTTCAGCATTCTCAGTGTCCTGGGAGCTTACTTAAATAAAGCGCCAAGCAGCGAAAAAGAAAAACTGACGATTTATAGAGTTGAAAAGAACAAGGCATTCGAGCTTCTCTCTAAAGTAGCCGGCTCCAAATTTACCGCTGAAGAGGATAAAGCCGCGAAGATTCTAGAAGCCCTCCATTTTGTTACTGTAAAGCAAGACGTTGCTGCAACCGTTTCTGATCTCGTTAAGTCTAAAAAAGAACTTTCGAAAGACTCAATTGAAGATCTAGCTAAACAAAAAGGCTGTCTCAAAAAAGTTGAATACTCTTCGAAGGAATTTAAATTTAAGGGATCTCTTATTATCCCGACAGCAGTTGAGTGGGGTAAGGTTCTTTGGAACGTTTTCAAAGAAAATACTGCCGAGGAACTCAAAGACGAAAATGTCTTGAGAAAAGCATTAGAGGCTGCTTGGCCCTCTTCTTTCGGAACAAGAAATCTTCATTCGAAAGCGAAGAGAGTATTCAGCCTGCCCGTCGTTGCTACTCAATCCGGAGCAGTTCGAATCAGAAGAAAAACAGCTTTCGGGAACTTCGTTTATCAATCTCAAGATACCAATAATCTTTACTCCTCTTTCCCCGTGAAAAATGGAAAATTAGATTGGAGCTCTCCGATCATCCATCCTGCACTGCAAAACCGCAATCTAACCGCTTACGGTTACCGCTTTGTGGATCATGACAGAAGTATTTCCATGTCTGAATTCCGAGAGATCTACAACAAAGATGACTTGAGAATCGAGCTTGCTCAAGGCACTTCCAGCCGCCGCTACCTACGCGTTGAAATGCCTGGAGAAAAATTCTTAGCTTGGTTCGGAGAAAATTCTATTTCCTTAGGAAGTTCTTTTAGATTTAGCGTCTCGGAGGTTTTTGACAACAAAATTTATACTGAGAACGCAGAATTTACGAAGTTCCTCCCTAAACCAAGAGAAGACAACAAACACAACGGTACGATTTTCTTCGAATTAGTCGGACCAAGAGTGATTTTCAACTACATTGTCGGAGGTGCAGCCAGTTCGCTGAAAGAAATCTTCTCAGAGGCCGGTAAGGAAAGGTCATGAGACACCTAACAGTCTCGGGATTTGGCGATTTCCTCGGTGTTCATGGAAATCGCCTGATCGTACGCAACGGTGATAACGTTATCCTAGAAACTGCACTTTCCAGACTCAGAACCATCCGAATCGATAAAAGCGTCTCCTTATCTTCTAATCTGATCCTGGCCTGCGCAGCAAGAGGTATTCGAATCTACTTTCTCGACTGGAAAGGCGTAGGAGTTGTCGAAGTATCCGGCATGCACCGCCATGCCGTCGTCGGCGTCAGAAAATCCCAATTCGAATGCCTCAAATCTTTGCAAGCCCAGCTTCTGGCCAAGGAAATCATATTTTCGAAGATCCGAAACCAACGTGCAGTCCTTCTTTATTTCAGTAAATATCTCATGAAAAGAGAGACGGCTTATGGCCTTTTACTTCGGAATGCCGGAACTCGATTAGAAGAGATCAGTAACTTACTGAACACTCGAGCCTCAGGGCCCGACTGGAAGAATACGGTAATGGGACTGGAAGGAAGCGCTTCACTCATTTACTGGAACGCTTTAAAAGAAGCGAGACTTTTACCCGAGACGTTCCAAGAACGCGAAGGAAGAGGCAGCACTGAAATCACCAACGCTGCACTTAACTATGGGTACGCAATTCTTCAGAGTTATATTCAAAATGCTCTCGGCAACGCAGGACTGGAGATCTACGCGGGACTGCTCCATGCAGATCGAGCCGGAAAGCCATCTTTGGTACTTGACTGCATGGAGGAGTACAGAGCGTGGGTGGTCGATAGAAATGTCATCAGTCTGAGATGCAAGCTTGGTTCTGAGCAGAACTTTTTGGACGCGGCGTTGAAGAAACAATTGGTGGAAGTTATCGACAAAACGATGAGTACAAAAATCAATTACTCACAGAAGCAATGCAAATTAGAGAATGTTCTTCAGCGGCAGGTCTATAAACTTGCAGGAGCTATCGTAGAAGGCAAATGCTACCGCGGTATTCGATTCAAATGGTGAGTTATGTACACACATTTTCTGATTTGCTACGACATTCCCAATACGCCGAAACGCACCAAGTTTGCTGAAATGCTGAAAGATCTTGGACTTGTCGCACTACAGAAATCTGTCTTCTACGGAGCGCTTACCGCCACAGAAAGACATGCTTTGGATTTTTCATCTAGGAAGCTTCTAGGCCCTGAGGATAAATGCCTTTGTATTCCTTGCGTGCTGAAACCCGAAGAATTCAAGAAATCAATTGGTTACGAGAATTTTGAATACAGCGAGCCCGATAGCTATGGATTCATCTAACCGCGAAAGTCTACCCGTTTCTTACATACGGCAATTTTGCTTTTGTCCGAGAATCCCTTTTCTGTCCGTGTTTTTGGAGATTAAACCGCCGCCACCTTTGTGGGTAAAAGACGGCGTGGACTTTCATGAAAAGGCCGCGATGCTTCAAAAAAGAAGGAAGCTGTCAAAATTTAACTTGTCGGGAAAAGGAGTGTTCAAATCAAACATTTATTTGAAGAGCTCTGTTTATCCGATTCATGGAATCGCGGACGGTATTTTTATCATGGAGGATGGCGAGATTATTCCACTTGAATTCAAGGCCCAGGACAATTTTGTCGCTTCGCGCGGACACATACTACAGTTAACGGGTTATGCCATTCTTCTAGAGGAGAAATTCCAAAGAGAGGTAAAGCAAGGGTTCATCCTTTACGGCAAGAAGGGCAAGAGCCTGCGCGTTGATTTCACGGAAGAAAGAAAAAAGAAAGTGATAGAAATAGCTCAAAAGATTATTAGTAGTTTCGAAACAGGACTTCTTCCAGACTCCCCTGCCACTTCAGCACAATGCGGACAATGCGAATTTTTAAATTTTTGCGGAGACCGCTTTTAGCAACACAAAAAGCCTCCTCAGAGGCTCTTCGTTAATCCGGATAAGGCCAAAGGCCTCAGTAGCCGGATCTAATATTTAATCAAATTGATTTCAGCTCGCCCGAAGGCGACTTCGTTGTTAAAAGAATGTAATTAAATATTGCCAGAAATATTCTAAATAGTCAAGCAATCACCCCAATTTTTCGAAAATAATGCCACTTTTCGTGCAGATCGAGCATTTTCGAAAAACAGCTCCGAATTCAACCTATCAAAATCCTTTGTTTTCAACCGGTTGCGTTTGAAGTCCCAATAGTACATTCTTCTAACAACTACTGAAACAAATCGTCCCTTGTCCCTAATCTCACAAGTCTCAGTCCCAATAGTACATTCTTCTAACAACTACTGAAACTTTAGCTATGTCTCGGTTGGAAATATCGGCGCGAAGTCCCAATAGTACATTCTTCTAACAACTACTGAAACGAGGGACCCATTGAACCGCGGCCGCATTGGCTCCAGTCCCAATAGTACATTCTTCTAACAACTACTGAAACATAAGCTGTAATCGGGTGGTAACAAGTCATATAAAAAGTCCCAATAGTACATTCTTCTAACAACTACTGAAACTACGGTGTTCTCTCCGATCTTGCGCTTGGTCACGACGTCCCAATAGTACATTCTTCTAACAACTACTGAAACTTTGCCCTTGGCTTCGTTCTGATTCTTTGGGCTCGTCCCAATAGTACATTCTTCTAACAACTACTGAAACACTGCGACAAGCGAATAAATCAGCTTGCAGAAGAGTCCCAATAGTACATTCTTCTAACAACTACTGAAACGGTCAAGCGTTATCTCTTTCTTTCCAGAGAGCAGGGTCCCAATAGTACATTCTTCTAACAACTACTGAAACTTACAAACTTATCTAACTGCTAGAGGAAATTTCGTCCCAATAGTACATTCTTCTAACAACTACTGAAACTCAAGTCGCTCGTAACATTCAGGCGATTATTAACAGTCCCAATAGTACATTCTTCTAACAACTACTGAAACAAAACAGCCTCATTGAAAGTGTCAGACTTAGAGAAGTCCCAATAGTACATTCTTCTAACAACTACTGAAACAAAACCAACAAAGTATTACAGCAATATGAAGTAACGTCCCAATAGTACATTCTTCTAACAACTACTGAAACATGTCGGGTCAGGGTTTTAACATGATGGCTCCGATCAGTCCCAATAGTACATTCTTCTAACAACTACTGAAACGGTCGTTTTTGAGCTTTGTTTTGTCAAGCTCGATGTCCCAATAGTACATTCTTCTAACAACTACTGAAACGTGTCATTTGTTATGGTCAAAGAGATTCGGACATCATTGTCCCAATAGTACATTCTTCTAACAACTACTGAAACTCGGCGTTATAGCGATTGTACTCGACATCGTCCTGTAGTCCCAATAGTACATTCTTCTAACAACTACTGAAACCACCAGATCTGAAATGAAATTCGACGCATACTGTCCCAATAGTACATTCTTCTAACAACTACTGAAACCACGGCTAATGGCTGATCTGCTGTCCAGGTGACGTGTCCCAATAGTACATTCTTCTAACAACTACTGAAACGAAATTACTTTTTCAATGTTGCTGACCGCGCTGGGTCCCAATAGTACATTCTTCTAACAACTACTGAAACTCATAAACCTCACAGTGACATGACCAGGGCCAAGCTGTCCCAATAGTACATTCTTCTAACAACTACTGAAACAGGATTAAAGCGCCGCCAATGCACTCCCATGAGTTCACACTAACCCCTAAGAAAATCATACTCAAAAGCGTTGCCGCTACTGGATCGAAGGTCTCCATCATCCCGGCAACGTCAGCAGGGATAATTTCGGCAGCCGCTTGAAAAAGCCAAAACGCCGCGATCGTTCCGAAAAGCACAATAAACGCATAAGCCAAAATCGAGTAAACGGTCCAGTCCAAAGGTTCGTTCCAAAAATGACTAAATAACGTCACGCTGACTCCCGTAAGCAAAAGCGCCCAGCTTGTAGCTAACCCAGAACCGACACGCGCAATAAATTTCTGAGGCAGAAGAACATAAAAGGCGCCGGTAATGCCAGAGCCGATTCCAGCCCAAAACCCAATACCCGATACATTGAAATTTTTAAAAGATCCGCCGGTCACGACCAAAACGACGCCTGCCACAGCAACGATTCCGCAAAAGATTTCCTTCACCGTCAGATGCTTATGCTGGAACACAAACATAAACAACATAATCCACAATGGAACAGTTGCAGTTAAAACAGCGGCAAAAGGTGCGTTTGCGTATTGACGTCAACTTCCAGCGTTTTTCTACTCCCTACCCAGAGGTAGCTTAAAAACGGCAA
>OHLZ01000362.1_pt1 | contig 20617 bp, 17 predicted proteins | sample 1569211 | NCBI WGS metagenome assembly OHLZ01 (sample SAMEA3879606, study PRJEB24766) | human gut metagenome | biome: human-associated habitat; feature: feces | place: USA | collected 1985/1987
AGAACGGCAGGAGAAGCAGGTAACGCCAGCCAGCCGGGAGGAAACGATTAACCGACTGGATGTTATCGAACAACGCATTTCGGAAATACAAGGTAAATCCGGCATTACTGAAAACACGGTGCAGGAGATTCTGAACCAAATCGGCAGTATCAGAAAAGGGCAGTCCGAGAACCAAAAACAAGACCTTGAAGATATAAAGGGACTTATCGTGACCTCGCACCGATATTTCAAGGAGCGGTTAAAAGTGTTGTTCCCGGCTGATGATAGACCAGCCGGAGAAATAACGCCCGTTTCATGGTACAGCAAGCTGACATACCGGGTAACTCCCTATTTGAAACCTAAGTTCTTTCTTCTTTCAGCAGGGATTATTATCAGTATCACTTCGCTAATCCTGAATGTCCGTTTTACGGAACGGATGCAGCGGTTACAGGATAACGATATAAAATACCGCTATATCCTGATGAAAGGAAAAGCAGACGGCAGCAGCCTTGATTTGCTGGAAACGAAGTTCAGCCGGGAACGGGATAACGCTTTCATCCGAAGCCTGACCGATTCGGTGAAAGGCTTTGAATACCGTAGCAGGAAACAGGCGGAAGCGTTGGAACGGGCAAGGCTGTTAAACGAACAAGCCGAGCGGTTAAAGGAGCAAGCCAACAAGTTGGGCAAGCCATAAGCCAAAGCAAAGCCGGAGCAGAACCGCCCCGGCTTTCAAATTCACTTCTTTTTCTTCGTGCAGTGTTCTTTCTCGAACTGGCGTAGCGTGGTAACACTGAACCGTTCCTTATTTTGTATAACTATTCCATAGTTTACTTGCCATTGCAACGTCTTTGATGCCTAATCGCTTTAATGCCACTTCGCTTTGGAATACCTAACACAGAATATAAATCAGAAATTTCATGCTTTTTATTTTGAAACTCCCAAATAACTTTTTGCAATGCCATAAGGTCTGCGTATGCAGAATTTAACATTGTTCCATCAATATCGAAAATTATATGTTTGTACTTCATAACCCAATTTCAAGTGTTAAAATATTTATCCTTAATCTTGAACCATTCAAAACTTTTACCATCCAAAAATTGGTGAGAGAAAGCAGGTTAGCTTTGCGTTTCTGCTCTTTCGTTACGATGTAGCCTCTTTTCTCAAAGAATGGACGGGCTGTTAAACTTACTTCTGATGTAATCCGTGCGATACCATTCATGGTAACATATCGCTCTATCTCTTTTAATAGCAGGGTAGCGATACCTTGACCTTGAAAATCCTTATGAACAAACATAGAATGCAAATAACCTTGTTGAGTAATGGATGAAAAGCCGACAATCTGTGATTGTCGGTTAATAGCGACTATAAAGTAATGCGTCTTAATCATTTCTTCTATATGGGAGAGGTCGTTTCCACACGATGCCCAATCTTCCACTTCCGCCAATGAATAATCACGCTTGTTCACATTAAGAACTGTACCTTGAAATAAATCCTTAAGTTCGGAGGTATCAGATAGCTTGGCTATTCTAATTCTAAAATCTTTATCCATATATTATAGAATTAATTGTTTGTATTTACAGCTAAATATTTATATATCTTTTATCATAGGAATACTTGTTATTCCTGTATGGGTTTCTTTTTTACCAACTTTTTTAAATCCTAAAGACTTATAAAATGGCTCTCCATAGGTTGATGAATTAACCGTTATTTCAGTAAGATTACAATCCTCAATCATGTAGTAGAAAAGAGATTTTCCTAACCCTTGCCGATGATATTCTTGCCGGATAAAAAAGAGTGATATATGCTGCTTTTTTCTATTGACACCGATAACTCCTATCAATAACTGGTTGTCAAAAGCTCCGTATAAATCAAGTTCATTCATTAATGATATGTTAAATATAAAACTTTTAAAGGTTTCAATTCCCTCTTTAGTGAAGTCGTTGAGACTACACTCCATACATACTTGATAAGATAAATCAGCAGCATTGGGATATTCTTCTTTCGTTAATTTGCGTATCATATTAAATTCTTTTAGTTGCTAATTTCAAAATGGCAAAATAAAGGAAAATAGAGAAAAAAGTTCTTGAAATTATTCAAGAACTCTATATTGATGAATATGAAATCTAAACTATCTTCCTGTTTTGCACCAGCTTTCACATTTACTTCTTTTCCTTTGTACTGTGTTCTTTCTCAAACTGACGTAGTGTGGTAACACTGAACCGTTCTTTGATAAACTCCCGGACATCGGAAGCCTTGTAATACACTTTTCCGCTGATTGTGAAGTATGGTAACGCACCGATAGCCCGGTAGCGTTGCAGGGTCTTGATACTCACTTTGAACAACAGGCACAAGTCCTGATTATCCAGCAGGTTGTCATCTTCGGGCAGCACCCTGTCGGCATTGCGCAGTACCCGCACATCCTTGCAGAGTTCTTCCAGTTTAGCGTACAGCTTCTGCATCCATACGCTGAAATCGTCATTGTCTATATACATGATTGCTTCATTTTTCTGATTATACATTATTATCTGTCAATCGATTGATGAAGCAAAGTTCAGAAAACAAGCGTAAAGAAATTACGGGAGAACTAATGGAATCCCCCATAAATAAATCATAAGTCGTTGATTATCTATATCCTTTTTTGTCATGTTCCTTTTTGGTAAGCTCTGCCAGTCCATTAAGAAACTCGGTCAGTTTGCCCGGCTTTCGCTTTATCACGTCCTCATGCTTTTGGTAACAGTCGCCTATCTTGATATTGAACAGCCATTCAAAGGCTTTTGTCAAGTCCACCAAATAAACAGGTTTGCCATTTTGGTACACAATCTTTTGAGAAAGGAACAAACCGCTGACTATTTCCATGATATTGATAAGAGCCGTCCTATCAGCTAAGTATAGAGAGGAAAAAGGAGATTTTCCGCCCTGTTTTCCAAGTAATTCCGGGTATTTGATACGCCATTCTATAAGGTGTATCTCGGTGTTTAAAAGTGCTATAGCTTCATCAATTAGACACAAATAGGGTATTTTTTTCCCCTTCAAACCATACACGGTATGATTTTAGTCGGTGTAAGCCAAAGGAAAAATAGCGTAGTAAAACACTATAATCCTGTTCTGTTATACTGAAATCAGCTATATAGATAGCCAATTCCTTAATAGCTTCTGCAAACTCCGAAACAGAAACTTTACGCTGTGAGTATTCCGATAATAAACGGAAAAATCTCTGTTGTAACAAATTATTCATTATAAGATTTATAGGCAGAAGTTCTACGATGTTGGTAGAACTTCCTTTTTAAACAAATTATTTATTCACAAACTGAAAATCATATTCATTGTATCTGTCACCAATATTAGGATATTTCTTTAAAAGTATGCGTATACTATTAATATCTTCTGTTGATAGATTCACATCTACAGCTTTTATATTTTCTTCCAAATACTTAATTCGTTTAGTACCCGGAATAGGAATTATATTTTCACTCTGCGCCAAAATCCAAGCTAAAGCCAGTTGTGCAGGAGTTATTCCTTTACTCTCTGCTATTTCTGAAAATTCGACAGCTAATTTTTGGTTGTTCTCCCAATATATACCGCTATAACGTGGCAAATGTTTACGAAAGTCATTTTCGCTCAATGTGTTTACATTAATAGTATTTGTAACCAATCCTCTACCCAATGGTGAAAAGGGAACTAAAGTTGCTCCTAACTCTTTGGTCAAAGGTAAAATTTCTTTTTCTACATCACGGGTCAATAAAGAATATTCACTTTCTACAGCAGATATAGGATGAATTGCACATGCTCTCCGCAATGATTCTGCAGAACATTCGCTCAATCCTAAATAGCGAACTTTCCCCTCTTTTACTAACCTTGCCATAGCATCTACGGTCTCTTCAACTGGTATTGTCGGGTCAACCCGATGTGCATAATATAAATCTATCGTTTCAATATTCAATCTTTTTAGACTTTTTTCTACCGCTTGTCTTACATATTTAGGAGAAGCATCTACATAACTCTCACTACCTGCGAACACGTTGCCTTGACTATTGCGTAAGCGGAAACCGAATTTTGTCGCAATGAAAATCTGATTTCTTTTTTCTGCCAATACTTTGGACAGCAATTCTTCATTAGCACCATTACCATATACATCCGCAGTATCCCAAAAATTAATGCCAAGTTCTACAGCACGATGCAATGTCTTAAGGCTTTCTTTTTCATCGGCTACTCCATACGCAGCACTCATTCCCATACAACCTAATCCGATTGCGGAAAGGTTTACTCCAGTCTTACCTAATTTTTTGTACTTCATTATTCATATTTTTTAGTCAGCACAAAATTAGGTAATGGGAATATACCTGATTAACACTATTCAAAGTATCATTTGCACAAATCAAATAATTATCGTTTCCTAATTTTGCTTGGAGAACTCCCTGTGTGCTTACGATAGAATTTACTGAAATAAGCTATACTTTCAAATCCTAAACTATAAGCAATTTCTGAAACAGAAAGATTACTATGTAACAAATATTGGGTACATTCTTTAATTATCCTTTCCGTAATCATTGCCGAGGTAGTTTTTCCTGTAGTATCTTTTACTACTTTATTTAAATGATTAACGTGTATAGATAAGCGGTTTGCATAATCAGCAGGAGTACGTAAGTTCAATACTGAATGTGGATAATTAACAGGAAATTGCCTATCCAATAATTCTATAAATAATTCTGTAATACGTTGCGAAGCACTCGGATATGATTCATATTTATTTGATTCCTGCATTTTTAAAGCTATATGTATCAATAAATGCAGATAACAACGTAAAACGTCATATTTGTTTGCATAATCAGACTTGTTTTCTTCCTGCATTTTAATGTAAATATCCAATACTTCGGTGATTTGTGTATCGTCCAAGAAAAAAACTTTATCACCTGTTACTTTGAATAATGGGCTATTGGCTAAAGAACCGTTTTTTTCTTCAGATTGTACAAATTGCTCATTAAATATACAAAACATTCCTTTCTGTTCTTCACTGATTGATTCCCACGCATAAGGGACTAAAGGATTAGAAAATAACAAAGCCGGACGATTTACTAAAATCCATTTGTCTGCATAATATAGTTTACCCACACCGATAATCAATGTGACTTTATAGAAATCTCTGTAACTGAATTGTACCGTTCCAAAATTACACTGACGGGAAAGAACATTGAAATATGCTCTCTCTTTAGAATAGGTTGTACCCAACTGAGGGTCATAACGCTGGATTCTCTTATAGAATTGTGAGATACTTTCGGGCATAACTCCTAATTTGCTATGACAAAAATACACGAAAATCTAAAGATATACAACATGTTATATTCCATAATTAAAGAAAATAACGATTTTTGCAGTAGTGTATTGAAACAATGGAAAAACAAAGCAAATTAGAAAATTTCACTCGTTTCTATATAGTGACCCTTTTTATATACCATTCTGTTAAACTTCTATTTTTCAATAGAATACATTCTTGTTTTCGTTTCTACAAAAGATAATGTAGCATTTGAAAATATACTAAAGGCTAAAAAAACTTCTTGGAGATATTGATAATTCCAAATAAATGCCTACCTTTGCACGCAGAAATCGAACCTGAAACACAAAATTGTGTTGAACGGTGCAAAGTTGTGAAAACCTTATTCAAGGGACTAACATCGTAATAAAGATATAACTTATTGAGAAATAGTGCTATACAAACCGATTTTCGGTTGCTGGTGGCACCACTTCAAAATAAAAAACGTTGCGAAAGATGATTCGCAACGTTTTTTATTTATCTCCACAAACTATATTAGTAACCTTTTTATGGTTCAAACTAGTACTTCAACAAAGTAGAAAATCCCGTAATAACCGAACTGAACTAAAGACATAACCGGAATTATATTTTTCTAACTGCTCACAGTCTGTCGATGCAGCCCATGCCGCTGACAAACACTGTATCTTTACGGAATTGCATGCCTCGATATCAGAAACCGCATCTCCTACATATATCATTTCATTCGACTTAAAGCCATAATATAATGATATGGCCTTCATTGCTTCTGATTTTCTGTTCTTTTCAGAAGAGCCGGTTTCTATTCGGTCAAAACACCCATCCATACCAAATTGTTTCAATGTAATATCACAACTTCTTATACCTTTCCCCGTAATAAGAACTACTATTACATTTCTTTCATGTAATTGCCCGATCAATGTTTTCATCCCTTCAAATGGCTTGGGACATAAAATGGCATGCATTTCTTCATAAATTACATAGAAATCATTTAATGCCTTCTCCCGACTATCACCGGAAACCACTTGATTGATCATACCTTCTTCATTTAATCCGAAGGTCCGCGCTATCTCGTCATCTGATAATTCATGATCTACATAAGGAGTAGTCGCCTCTCTGAATGCTGCTAAACATAGCGGAATAGTATCTCCTATCGTACCATCCAGATCAAAAGCTACCAGCCGGATCATAATTTTCAGATTTATTGATTTGACGAATCACCCTACATGGGTTTCCAACAGCCAGACTGTTTGCAGGAACATTTGTGGTAACAACACTTCCGGCACCAATAACACTTCCCTTACCAATAGTAACCCCGGGCAATATAATAACTCCACCACCGATCCAGCAACCATCTTCAACAGTGACTGGAAGGGCAAATGTATGACGGACATATCGAACTCCCTCCGGTGCCTCAACAGGTGTTAACCGTTCATTCAAATCAACGGGATGCGCTGCCGTATAAATCTGGACATTAGGAGCAATCAGTACATTATTACCAACTGTAATCTTATTGCAATCGACAAACACACAGCCCATATTTACCGTAACATTATCACCAATATGAATATTACATCCATAATCGCAGAGAAAAGAATGTCCTACGGAAACCTCTGTTCCGATACTACCGAACATTTCTTTCAGAATCGCATATTTTTCTTCTTTTTGTTCATAAGACAGTGAATTGTATCTCATCAACAAACGGTGAGTTTTTCCTTTTAGTTCTAGAAAAACCGGAGCATGGCAATCATACCATTCACCAGCCAAGCATTTCTCCATCTCTGTTTTCATTCGTTCCCTCCCATGCGGATTTATAAGAAAGTAACAATTTCATCCTTGTCCTTTCGGGTAGTAAAGTGATCAGGTTGCTCTTGGATATATCCCAATGATACAATAGCTACCGGATATCTTTCGGACGACAGCCCGAAATTAGCTTTAAACAATTCCGGATCAAAGTTGCACACCCAACAACTTCCCAGCCCTATTTCGGCTGCGGCTAAACAGATATGCTCTGTAGCAATAGCAGCATCGATATCCGCATGATTTTTGTTATCGGATTTACGTACCCATGCTATCGATTTATCGGCACAAACAACAATGTATACCGGTGCCCGTGCGAACCATTCTCTATTATAACATTGCCGTAAATTCTGTTTTTGTTCTTCACTGACTACCACCATGAAATGCCAAGGCTGATAATTAACTGCAGAAGGAGCTAAACGGGCACATTCAATGATATAGTCGATTTTATCCTGTTCGACCCTGTCTGACTTATAATTTCTCACCGAGAAACGTTTTTTTGTAAGTTCTAAAAAGTTCATATCCTATCAATTTTTTATATTTAAAGCAAAGTTATACCATTTCCAGATCTATTATTATGTATTACTTTTCGTTATATCGGTAAAATTACGTTTTTTAGACTATATTTGTCTTATGAAAAGAGAAAACTTACATCAACCGTTTGAGATTAGTTTCAGTGAGTTTGACGAGTCAATGCTAAAAGAACACGACCATACTTTTTTTGAGTTGGTTTACATCTTATCGGGTACAGGTATCCAATGGATTAACAATAATAAATTTTCTTATCACGACGGACACCTATTTATGATAACTCCCGGAGACTCACATTCATTTGAAATACATTCCACTACTAAGTTTATCAATATTAAGTTCAATGATATCTACATTCATTCCGCTGTTTTCGGTACAGAAAACATAAAACGATTAGAATTTATCTTACAGCATGCCAACCACCAACCTGGCTGTATTTTACGAAATCGAACAGACAAACTACTCGTAAAACCTATGATTGAAGCCATCATCAGGGAATACGTCAATAGAAACTTATATAGCAAAGAAATCATAACGCAACTGATAAACACCATAATAATAGTCGTTGCACGCAATATCGCCATGTTTCTGCCTGAACAAGTCAATGAATGCTCCGAAGAGAAATCACTCGGTATACTGCAATATATCCAGACCTACATTTATCAATCCGAGAAAATCAAAACGAAAGCTATCAGTCAACATTTCGGCATTTCAGAGAATTATTTGGGACGTTACTTTAAAAAACACACAAACGAAACAATGCAACAGTACATACTGAATTATAAACTGAAACTGGTAGAAAACAGATTATTGCATAGTGAAATGAGAATCAGTGAGATTGTAGCAGAATTAGGCTTCACCGATGAAAGCCATTTAAATAAACTATTTAAAAAATACAGAGGTTGCAGCCCCACAAATTTCAGAAAGAATAATGCAGTATAGCCCCAATAATAAGTTATACAAGTTTCAGACGCCCTATTCGTCTGATATGCCCGATATCTTCTCCTTCTTTACATTTTCCTTTTGTTGCTCTCTATACTGTCGCGGAGGCATGCCATACCTTTTCGAGAACAGTTTATAGAATGTTCCGCGGTTGTTGAATCCGGTCTGGTCCATAATCTCTTCAATAGTAAGATTCTTGGCTATTAACAGTCGTTCTGCCATTGTTAGACGGTATTCCTTAATGATATCAGCAGGAGACTGTTCGGTTATCGGTTTTAGTTTCCGGTAGAACTGGCGGGTACTATACCCCATCTCACTACTTAGCAATTCCACTTGTAAATCGGGATTTGCAATATTCTTCTCTATAATCTCGAGCATTTTATCCAGGAACTCCTGATCTTCTTTATGTATACAATTGCCATGTTCCATAGTGAAGGAACTGAAAATAGAGCTATAATATTCTTTCAAGTCTGCCTCCCGTTTGATGAGACGATAAACGATTTTCTCCAGATACTTCACGTTAAAAGGTTTGGTAACATAGGCTTCTGCTCCTGACTCGATGCCCTTTACCTGATCTTCTTCGTGATGTAGGGCGGAAAGGAGGATCAGTGGAATGTGACTCCATAATTTGTGTTGCTTTATCTTCTGAGCAAACGACAGTCCATCGATACCGGGCATCATGACGTCTGAAATAATTAAGTCGGGTTGCTTCTGCTCCAGACTGCTCAATGCATCTTTTGCATTATCCAAAGAGCACACATTGTATTTGTCTGCAAAAAGTTCTGAAACGAACCATAACATGGAATTATCATCATCAATAACCATGATGGTCCGTTTACCCGTATCAAACTCTATGGCAGTCTTTTCTAAAACAATAGGTTCCTCCGTAGCCGTATGTAATAGTCCGGTTTCATAAGTAGTTTGTGTAGTTTCCCGTTCAGTTATGGGAAGATTGGGCAAGGTAACGGTGAATGTTGTCATTTCATAGAGAACACTATTTACGCTGATTTCCCCATTCAACTGCGTAATCATGCTCTTACAAATAGCTAATCCAAGTCCTGTACGAGAATTCTTACCGTTCATCTCAACAGAATCCAATATTTTATAACGATCGAATATTTTGGATAAATTTTCTTTGGCTATCCCTTTTCCAGAATTGGATATACAAAAAATTAACGACTGGTTTTCCACTTTCAACTCTATTGTGATAATTCCTTTGTCAGGCGTGTACTTAAAAGCGTTGGATATTAAATTGCTGACAATCTTATTAAAGCAACTGATATCCGTATTCCATTCAATGTCCGGAGAAATATGCAACTGATAATTCATTTCTTTATTTTCAGCCAGTTCTTCGAAAGATTCCGCTATGCTTCTAACCTTTTCCGACACGGATAACTGTTGAATAGAAAGTACTTTATTGCCGGTTTCCAATCTGCGAAATTCAAGTAACTCTAAAATCAGATTATTCAGTTTTTCAGTATTTTGTTGTATCATCTTTGCATACTTCTGAGTGTATGCGTCAATCTCCGGATTGGCAAGTATCTTCTCACAAGGACCATAAATCAAGGTCAGTGGCGTACAGAATTCATGAGTGATATTAGTGAAAAAACGCAATTTTGATTCGTAGATTTCTTCTTTCTTCTCCCGGTTCATCTTATCCAACATACGGTGTTGTTTGCAACGGTATATATAAATGAGCCTATATATCCCTGCAGTGCACAGCAGTGCAAATAGAATGAAATATACCATATAAGCCAGCGGACTGAGATACCACGGCGGAGTGATACGGATAATGACGGATTGTGTTTGGCTTTCTTGCCCGTTTATATTGTTTTTGTATTTTACTAATAAAGAATATTCACCCGGAGCAAGATTAGAGAAAATAGCGCTGGTGGATGTTCCGTTTTCTATCCATTGGTTGCTCATTTCTTCAAGCTTATAATAAAAAGAATAGTTGTTGCCATTGATGTAATCAATAGCCATAAAATTTAGCTGAAAGAAGTTTTGACTGTAATCCAGTTGAAGGATTGTTTTACCTTCCTTTTCATAAAGAAACTTATGAATATTGTGTTCTTTGCCAAAGATAGACAGTCCTTTCAGGGTGATTTGCGGCATATACTCTTCGGTGATACAGTCATTTGTCTGAATGGAAATAAAACCATTTGTACCTCCAAAAAACAGTGTTTCCGAAACGACATCTTTATAGAAAGCACCATCACTGAACTCGGTGATTTCCAATCCATTTCCACTGTTATAGGTTTGCTCTGTACGAGTCTCGGGGTTGAAGCGTATCAATCCCTGGTTGGTACTCAACCAAAGATCGCCTTGGTGGTCCTCTAAAACTCCGTGTACAGTATTATTTAAAAATAAGTCCGCTTTCGTATATAAGGAATCATCTTGTTCAAGATGCAACAACCCCGAGCTAGTTCCTAACCAATAACCTTTTGCGTTTTTGTAAATAGCAAAAATGTCGTTAGCTGTCTGACTGCTTACAATACTGTCAAAACGATGCGGAATCATTTCCCCTGTCTCTACATTCATGCGGTATGCACCGCAACCACGATTGCCAAACCAAAGTATGGAGTCGTTTTCCTGGTAAGAAGTAAAGAAATAGTTCGAAGCCATACGCCCGTTATCAATGACAGTACGGGAAGCAGATTTTACAGTAGGAGTAGCAGTAGAAGCATCAAAGATAACTTTTACAATGCCTTCACCTACCGTAGATACCCATAAGGTCGTATCATTCGGTTGTTTTATAGAATGCACATACTTCACTTTTTCTCCATTGGCAATGATAGGCAGTTCTTTTAATAGCCTGCTTAAGTACGAATAATAATTAATTCCATTTTCGGTTCCAATCCACAATTTATCTTTGTATCCGGGAGCAAAACAATAGACGGAATTATCTGCCAGCGCACTATTATATGGTGTAATCCGATCAGACGACATAGGCATACTGTTATCCGGAGTATACTTTTTAATGCGGAGTATCCCACTTCCTTTGGTTCCTATCCAAAGCGTTTGCTCCTGATCGTAGTAAAGAGCCCTAACCGGATTACTTATTTGATATACAGGAGTGTCTAAAAGAGTATTGGTAATAGAAAAGGTGTCATTATAATACATGTATACACCTTGTCCGTCTGTTCCTATCCATACAATATCTTGAAATTTATCTTTCATCAGACAGAAAATACCGGAATGTATTTCTGTTTTCTGTATCTGATATTTCATCTTTTGAGAGGACATATATTTTAGAACAATGAGACCACTGTTTTTGAAACCGATGTAGTAATCGTTTTTTTGCTTGATGATGGAAGATACTTCCCCATGCACTTCAATCTGACCTCTTAGGTCAGCTATATAGTATGCTTGCCGGTTATTAAAATCATATTCGTAAAGAGCGTAGGTTTCGTCAATAAAGTAAGCCATATCTTTCTCGGCAAAGGCATGGTATAATTTACACGAATGCGTAAAAAGATTCTTACGGGTTAATGTCAGCCCCTGTTTTGTATTCTCAATACGATAACTTTGAGTCTCTTCATTGGAGGTAAATATCCATAAAATATCGTTTGAATCTACAGTCATAGAGAGTACATGGCTAAATTCAAGATTGGGAATTTCCAATCTATTGAAAGATTGTGCTTCTCGCTGATAATAATAAAGATAGCCATCATCTTTCAGAATAAAAAGCATGTCATCCTTATTGTTAGCCATAAAGTATTGCCCTTTGAATTCAGTGAAACTCTGACTGGTCTGTTGCTTGGTATCTAAGCGATTCAATCCATAATTAGTCTGCACCCATAATATATCCTTCTCCGATTCGATGATTTGATTTATCAAGTTTCCGGAAAGTAAGGTTTTGGAAGAGTTTATTGAGGTATACAAATGTATGTCGGTTCCATCAAAGATATTCATGCCATCGCAAGAGCCGATCCAAATGATGCCCCGATCATCCTGATAAAGAGAGAGAATAGCACTATTTGAAAGACCAGCTCTATTGGAAAATTGTCTCAAACTGTATGCATGAACCTCCAAAGGCAGGCAAAATAGTAAGCAAAGAAAATACAGTAGTGACAAGTATGTTCGATAAATGTATTTCATGTTAGATATAATGCATTAGTGGGTTCACAAAGATAATACATGCCGGACAAATAATTCTCAAGTGCATGATAAATGTTTTCTCCCGAAGAGATTGTCATTTCTATCAAAATAGTATCCGAATCCGGACTTGCTCCACAACTTCTCCCTGCAAAGCAATATGAAAGGAGAGAAATGATGCAACCAGTCCGGATTGGATAAAGATCGAGATAGGATTATCACTCAATGACAGAGGCAAATCCTCCGTTACGTGCCAGACGCACTATTATTTTATCTCCTTTTTTAAGAGTATATTCTTTTTTTCTGTAATCCATAGCTTGTCGGTTAGCATTAACCCCATCCTCAAAAGAAGTCATCCGATAAGATTGTCCTTCTTTCAGGAAGTCAAAATCCAATTCAAAGGTTCTCTCTTGCTGTCGGTTGTTAGTCATGCCACCGATATACCACTTATCTCCTTTACGTTTTGCCACAATCACATATTCCCCAGCCTTAGCTTTCAAAGCAATGGTTTCATCCCATGTCTGCGGGACTTGAGTAATATATCGGGTACATTCGTCATTACGATAGTAAAGTGTAGGATTGTCCGCCATCATCTGCAACCCACTTTCGAAAATAACAAATAAAGCCATTTGGTAAGCTCGTGTACCTATACTGGCTGAATTAGGACGTTCGGAACAATAAATTTCCGGTTGCATACTAAGCATGGCACCCGGCGTATAGTCCATTGCACCAACCGCATTTCTCATAAAAGGCAAATATATGCTGTTGTCCGGTCGACATCCACCCATTTGTTCCATTCCTCTTACGCCCTCATAAGACAATACATTCGGATACTTATATTCCAATCCGGCAGGCTTAAATGCCCCATGAAAATCGACAAACAGATGGTGCTTGGCAGCCTCTCGGGCTACTCTTTCATAATAATTCACCATCCACTGGTCACTTCTGTCCATGAAGTCGATTTTGACTCCCTTCACACCCCATTTCTCGAAAGTCTCAAACAGCCCGAAATTGTTTTCTACAGTGAGCCATGTCAACCAAAGCACAATGCCTACATTTTTTTCTTTGCCATAACGAATGAGTTCATGCACATCTACCGCAGGATTTGGTGTATAGGGATCACGGGTACTCATAGCCCAGCCCTCGTCCATAATAATATATGGTATACCATAATTAGCAGCAAAATCAATAAAATATTTGTAAGTATCGAGATTGCATCCTGCTACAAAATTAACATCCGGTCCGTAGGGAGTAGCACCGTTCCACCATTCCCAGCTTGCCAATCCGGGCTTAATCCAGGAAGTATCTTCCAATATGTTCTTTTCGGCCAATCTATAAGACATCGTATTCTCAATGAGTTGGCTATCTTCTGTACTAATGACAAAATAGCGCCAAGGGAAATTACGCTTTCCACTGGTTTGTGCTATATAGTCGGCTTCTTTCAGTATTTTGACACTCCGATCACCGTCTTCTCCAAATTCAAGAGGTACTTTGGGAAATACAGAAACCATACCATTGCTGCCATTACTTTTCAGAAAAACAGCCGGATAATCGGTTAGTGATGTTTCACTGATTAATATCTTACTTCCTTTTTGAGTATCAATCAGAATTGGCAATAAAGCCATTGAGGCAGATGATTTCCATTCTTTGCTATACAAATGGGTATATTCTTCTTCATAAGCCGTTTTAAAACTTCCGGACTGTTGCATGTGTAGCAAATAATTATCAGGGAAGTTCACTTGGAGGGTCTCATTCTTCACATTGATCATTCCTTTTTTATTGGTTATAAAACGGTAGGCAATTCCGTCATTGAAGGCACGAAACTCTACGGAATAACCTCCTTTGAAGTCTAGAAGAAGTTGGTTGTACCGATTACTTACAGACGAAAATTTCAATGGAATAACAGGCTTTAAAGACTCGTCTATATTCTTATGGCTTACTTTAGTCATTTTAGGATTCGTTCCCAATTCCTGGTCACCGATTTCCATTGCAAGGTGACACTGCTTTAACAATGTCTCATTCCGGCAAATGACATCGTAGTAGATTTTATCTGAAAGATTCACTGAAATCTGAATATTCCCATCCGGCGAAGCCAGCTTATGTATGTTCTGTCCCTGAACATACAAAGAAATACTGAAAATTAATAGCAGCAGTAATTGTTTTTTCATACTAAATGATGTGTTTTAAAGTTTTATTGTTTGCAAAATTAGCACATAAATAGAATATTCTGTTCTGCATTTGTGACATATATGTATCCATTTATGTCATTATGGGTTCTATATACTTTAATGTCATGTATTTGGGTGCGTTTTTAAGTATAGATTTCTATCTTTGTACAAATGAATAAAACTAAAATAATGTGTATATCAAAGTAAAAACTAAAGGGTATGAAAAACAAATGTATGCTAGTTGTAATTTTACTGATCTTGTCAGGTACAGCATTTGCAAAAATTGTGCTGCCACCTATTTTCTCTGATAATATGGTGTTGCAGCAACAAACCAATGCTCCCATTTGGGGTGAAGCGCAGCCTATGAAAACTGTAAAAGTAACCACCTCATGGGATGGGAAGACGTATGCGGTTCAGGCTGATAAAGCAGGAAAATGGAAAGTAACTGTTCACACGCCTGTTGCCGGAGGACCATACGAGATTGCCTTGACAGATGGTAAGAAAGTAAATTTAAAAAATGTGATGATTGGCGAAGTATGGATATGTTCGGGACAATCGAATATGGAAATGCCATTAGGGGGATGGGGAAAGATTACAAATTACCAGAAAGAAATTGCAGAAGCCGGACACTCTAATATACGACTCCTGCAAATAGAACAAATCAACAGTACCCAACCGGAAACGAATATAAAAGTCCGCAATGACAGTTGGCAGGTTTGTTCACCGATAACCATCCCTGAGTTTTCTGCTACGGCTTATTTCTTTGGCAGAGAAATCTCAGAGAAACAAAATGTTCCGGTTGGCTTGATACATACTTCTTGGGGAGGCACAAACGTTGAATCCTGGATAAGTGGAGAAGTCTTGAAGGAGATGCCGGAATTTGTGAAAACAGTGGAGTCCATTCAGAAGATGCCGGGTGATAAGAAAATACTCAAAGCAGAATATTTAAAGGAGCTCACTGCCTGGAATAACCGTGTGGACGAAGGTTTTGCTGAAGGAAAACCGGTAAGAGCTGCTGCATCATTAGATGACAAAGATTGGGAAAGTATGAATTTCCCGGGTGAAGTGGGTCCACAATTGGCCGGCTTTGATGGAGTTATGTGGGTTAGAAAAGAAATCGAAATTCCCGCTAGTTGGGCAGGTAAAGATGTACAACTATCCCTGGGGGCTATTGATGATAATGATATTACTTATTGGAATGGAATAGAAATAGGCCGTACAGATGGGCCGACTCTTCAACGCAAATACATCATTCCGGAAAAAATGGTAAAGGCTGGAAAAGCAATATTAGCCATTCGAGTCTTGGATACAGGTGGTAACTGTGGCATTTGGGGAGACCTTTATCTTCGCTCTACAAATGATGAACAGATTAGTCTGTCCGGTAATTGGAAATATCAGGTTGCTGCGGATACTCATAAGGTAGGGGCACTTCCGGTAGACAGATCCGTAGATCCCAATTTACCGACTTCCCTTTATAATGCAATGATTCATCCACTGATATCTTATGGTATTCGAGGAGCAATTTGGTATCAGGGTGAGAATAATTCTTCCAGAGCCTATCAGTATCGGGAACTTTTCCCATTGGTAATAGAGAATTGGCGCCGGGATTGGAAACAGGATTTTCCATTCTATTTTGTGCAACTGGCCAATTTTATGCATGAAGTTTCCCAACCGGCAGAATCAGAGTGGGCAGAGCTTCGTGAAGCACAAATGCGTGCATTGGCAGTAGGCAATACCGGTATGGCTGTAATAATAGACAGAGGTGACGCCAACGACATTCACCCTAAAGATAAACAAACCGTAGGACATCGACTGGCTTTGATTGCCCGTGCCAAAACATATGGGGAAAAACTGCCTTATTCCGGCCCGATCTATCGCTCCCATCAGATTGTAGGAAATAAGATAATTCTTTCTTTTGATCATACCGATGGTGGATTGAAAAGTAGCGATGGCAAGGAGTTGAAAGGCTTTGCTATAGCCGGGCGCAATCATGAATTCCATTGGGCCAAAGCTGAGATAGACGGAGACAAAATTATAGTCAGTGCACCTGAAGCGGTACCTTATCCGGTTGCTGTGCGATATGCTTGGGCCAATAATCCGGTCTGCAATTTGTATAATGGAGCAGGACTTCCGGCTTCACCTTTCCGAACAGATGACTGGAGAGGAATTACGCAAAAGGATTAATTGTTCTCATAAAATACCCTCATCCTTTGTCACTGTTAAACGAAAGGTATGAGGGTATTTTGTAAATGCTGATATATGGCCTCCAAGGGTATCCTGAATGTTACATAAATAAATTACCGGATTACTACTTTCTGCACCCTTGTCGTATGAGATAAACATTTATCGTCCACGTAAACTATAAAACCTTTTCCCCTACCATATTTTTTCCCTTTCTTATCAAAAATAATGGTAATGGTTTTGCCTTGGCAATATACATTATCCAAGCAAAAGTAGTCCCAACATCCATCAGGAACAAGAGGGTTTATGATAATACTTCCATCTTCCTGCGGACGAACTCCCATTAATCCTGAAATAATCAAATTACAAAAAGAAGAGTGGTTATAATCTTTCCCTCTTTCTACACCACCTTTAGAATCATCCCAAGTTCCGTTTTTCCATGATTTCAGGCGAGTCCTCGATATCCAGTCTCCCGTATAGGGATTGATATTTTCATCAATCCAACAAACCGTATCGTTATTGACTGATAAAATACGATGACTATTACTGTATATGTTCAAAAGACTTAAATAATCTTTTTTAGTGATGATGGGAGAATCATAACTATTGAAATAGTTAGCCATTGCTGCCAGTGTCATGGAAGTCAAATAGGGCCAGCTGGGACCATTCCATTGACATTCGTGTCCTTCGTATGAAATCTTGAAATCAGGGCAACGCTGTTCTACAGTAGTTGGGCCATAGGCTGCTTCAAATCCCTTGGAATCAAATAGTTGTTTCCATGCTATGGAATAGTTATCCGGCGGTATATTATAGAACCAGGGAATGTATCCAAGAAGTTCACGTGCATAAGAGAATTCCATCTTGCCATTTAGAGGTATAACCTTATAGAAATCAGCCTGTTTATCCCATAGCCTCCGGTTTATTATTCCTTTTAACTTATCAGCCTTCTTCTGATAGGTCCGGGCTTCCATGTCACGATCTACTATTGAAGCTATTTTTGCCAACGCAACAGCCTCACCGTACATATAGCTGTTAATGGTAGGGCGATAACCACGTCCACCTTCTGACAAATGTCCGGAAACAGACATCTCCATTCCATCCCTGTCGTCAACCTGCCAGAACATTCCAGTCGAATCCCGCTTTTCTTCTTCCCACTTTGCAAAGTTATCTTTTAGCTTGGGATACAAATCGGCCAGTAGCATTTTATCATTGTGAATTAAATAGTAATTGTAGATAGCGTCTGCAGCCCCAAAGCTGTATAGCCTCGGATTCCCGCTACCAGAAAACCAGAAAGAAGCATAATCAGATAAAATTTCAGCGTTTCTCAGCCACCGGCCCTCGTAGAAATGATGGTTAGCCGCACAACTGATGGTATTATACTTTCCGGCCCAAGGAACATCCGGCAAGAATTCAGTAATAACGAACCCGTCAGGAGTCTTCTTTATATGCTTTCTATAGGTCCACCATCGAAAATAATATGTTTTCTCCAACTCCTTATCCGGACACTCAAAAAATGGAATATTCTTTCTTAAAAAATCAGATGCACCACAGTTAGGGATATCTTGTTTATACAATTCATTATCTTCACGATTGAATTGATTGACGTAAGACTCGATTACTTCCGGAGCATCTTTAATGAGGAAGTTTTGCCCCTGCATGTGCAGGGGCAAAACTATACCTAAAGCTATAAATAACTTCTTTATTTGCATATAGCTTAGAAATTTAAGTCATGATTGTCATAAATAGCCAAACCAATCTGTTCCAAATGTTCATTCCGCCCATTGTACCAAAGCATCCAGCAGTCTTTCTCTTGAATGGCAAATGGCTTGTAAGTGGCACTGGCATCCCACCCACCTTCCGTAGGAGAAATGATCGGGTTTTCGGAGTATCTTTCCCAATCATTGATTCCGTCTTTGGAACGTGCCATTCCTATCTGCGCAAAATTAATGTCATAGAAACCGATATAAAACATTAAATAATCATTTTCGCGTTCTATCACCTGACATGCGGTAACCTTATGCTGTTCCCAACTTTGTGCAGGATCGGCTTTAAATATCGGATTTTTGTCCCATTTAGTCCAATGTAACCCGTCTTTACTCGTTGCATAACCGATAGCATCGGGTTCATATTGTTCTCCTCCGGAATACCACATTTTAAAAATATTCTCGTGTTTATCCCAAATTACATGAGGACACATGACCGCAATTTTCTCCCAAGGCTGTTCCGCTGACAAGACCGGTTCTTTGCTTTGCCGTTCAAAGTTATAGCCGTCTTTACTTATAGCATATCCAATCCATGACTTACCGTCATTTTGTCCCGTATACCACATGTGATACAGTCCGTCTTTGTAAACAACAACCGGACGATTCATGTCAGCCTCCCAACTACTGCCTTCAACAGGTGGCAAAACTATTTGCGGCGCACTCCAATTTTTTCCATCTTTACTTGTGGACAATGCAATACTTTTTTGGGGGCGCCAAGAACTGTACATCTTATAAGAGTCACTATCTTTCAGTACACAAATATCGAATACCGTACCTAAATCGCCACCACCCAAGACAGGATTATTTTCATATTTTACCCATTTTCCTGTGGCCTCCTCTTTTTGTATTGTTTTCTTTGGGGAGGTAGTGCAACTACAAATTCCGATGATGACGGTAAGGCTAATCAATGTCTGAATTACATTTTTCTTCATATTCATTTTCTGTTTTTTACCTTTGCTTTTCCCCCTCCCTACAGACAGGGAAAAACAAAGGTATGGATATTACATTAAATTTTTAACTTTAACTATTACTATTTTTCCCAGCCGGGATTTTGTTTCAAGTCAGGATTCAACACCAATTGTTCAGTAGGAATCGGCTGAAGATACGCTTTTGTTGGGTCGAAATGAAAATGTCCGTCCGGAATGTGGCGTTGATAAGGTTCAAAATAACCTTCACTGTCCACCCAGTAGTTGTCCTGATTACGTTCGGGACTCCAATGCCCCACCTTTTCCATGAAATCTGCCTTATTGATTGCGGCGGGAATGTGGAAGTCGTTTTGGAAATACTTCACTAACCAATCCAGGTTTTCAAACTGAGCAGCGTTTGCCCCCTGTATTCTATCGTGATTCCATAAGTGGTGGGCACGCCAACGCTTTAAGTCATCGTGGCGGTAACCTTCACATGCTAATTCTATACGGCGTTCACGTCGAATCTCCTGTAGCAGATTGGAAACCGGTACCCCCTCATAACCTCTTGCTGCCGTAAAGTCTCCCTTCGGATCGGTATAACCTACGGAAAGTGTGAGATGTGGCATACCTACCCTATCACGCAGTTTATTAATGGTAATGTCTAAATCATTCTGTGTGATGTTACCCAGTTCAGCTCTTGCCTCTGCATAAATCAGCAGTGCTTCAGCATAGCGAAAAATGATACTTCCTTTGATACTTCCCGAAATGGTCTCCTGTTCGTTGGCATCGGGATCAGCACCTTTGGCCAGTTCATATCCTGTGGAACACTTCTCTACACCGGAAAGGGTAATATTCGGCTTTATGAACACAACCGTTGTATCCTTCCCGTTGATAGTTCTCGGACGTCCGGGAGTAAACATTGTTTGTGCCAAGCGTGGGTCACGGTTGGCAACCACATTCAAT
>OHLZ01000375.1_pt1 | contig 20026 bp, 18 predicted proteins | sample 1569211 | NCBI WGS metagenome assembly OHLZ01 (sample SAMEA3879606, study PRJEB24766) | human gut metagenome | biome: human-associated habitat; feature: feces | place: USA | collected 1985/1987
ATTTGCCCACAACTTCGGACTTGCATCATCCGGTGAAGGCCCTACAGCAAACGGAAAAATCGCAGTTATTATTGGAATCGTTGTAGTTGCAGTAATTGCGGCAGTGAACTCCATGAGAAAAGAAGAAGCCTGATTGTTGGAATGCAGACATTATTTCCGCAATCAATACGCTCACTTTGCGGAAAGTATTTTTTATATACACTCTAAAAGGAGAGAGACGAATGAAGAAAGTAGATGCAAGAGGAGACGCATGCCCGATTCCGGTCGTAAAGGCAAAACACGCGATAGAGGAACTTTCGGGTGCCGGACAGGTGGAAGTGCTGGTGGATAATGAGATTGCAGTTCAGAATCTGACGAAAATGGCAGAGCAGAAGGGCTATCAGAGCAGTGCAAAGAAGCTGGCGGATCAGGAATATCAGGTTATCTTTACGGTGGGTGAACAGACAGAAGAGGAAAAAGCACAGGCGGGAGCCGGATGCGAAGCCTGTATTCCGGACAGCCGTACCGATACCGTGGTTGTGATTGCCAATGATAAGATGGGCGAGGGCAGTGAGGAACTTGGAAAGACGCTTTTGAAGGCATTTACATTTGCCCTGACCCAGCAGGACAACTTGCCGAAAACCATTCTTTTCTATAACGGCGGAGCCAGTCTGACCTGTGAAGGATCTCCGATGCTGGAGGATCTGAAGACACTGGAGGCAGAAGGTGTGGAGATCCTGACCTGCGGCACCTGCCTGAATTTCTATGGTCTGACCGAGAAGCTGGCAGTCGGCGGAGTAACCAACATGTATGTCATCGCTGAAAAAATGCTGGGCGCTGGAAATGTGGTAAAACCATGATTTATATGGACAATGCGGCGACTTCGCTTCAAAAGCCGCTGCAGGTGGAACAGGCAGTCCTTGAGGCGCTTCGCACCGCAGGAAATCCGGGGCGCGGCGCGCATGAGGCAACCTTACATGCTTCAAGACTGGTGTACGGGGCACGTGCGGCAGCAGCAGAATTGTTTGATGCGGAAGATGCGTCGCGGATTGCCTTTACGGCAAACGCAACGGAGGCGCTGAACATAGCCATTTCCGGGCTGATTCGTCCGGGCGATCACGTGATCACGACGGTCTGTGAGCATAATTCGGTGCTGCGTCCTCTTTATCGTCTGCGTGATCAGGGGTCGATGCTTAGTTTTGTGGGTGTGGATGCGCGTGGAAATCTAAAATATGAAGAGTTGGAAGCATTTCTGCGCCCAGAGACGCGTGCGGTGGTAATTACCGGCGCGTCCAACGTGACAGGAAATGTGACGGATCTTTCCTATATTTCTTCGTTTGTAAAACGGAATGGACTGCTTCTGATTGTGGATGCGTCGCAGACTGCAGGGGAAGAACTGTTTTCCGTGCAGAAGCTCGGAATCGACGTGCTCTGTTTTACCGGGCATAAGGCGCTTCTGGGACCACAGGGAACCGGCGGGCTGTATGTGAAGCCGGGACTTTCGGTGGAACCGCTTCTGGTTGGCGGCAGCGGCATTCACAGTTATGATGAACACCATCCGAAAGAAATGCCAACGGCACTCGAAGCCGGGACGCTCAATGTCCATGGTCTGGCGGGGCTGGCAGCAGGCATCCGTTACCGGATGGATCAGGGGATCGAGAAATTGCAGAAACGGGAGCGGGATTTAACACGCCGTTTTTACGAACAGGTGAAGGAAATTCCGGGCATCATTGTGTATGGAGATCCGGCGGCAAAATGTCATGCGCCGATCGTCTCCCTCAACCTTGCCGGGGAAGATTCGGCACGTGTGGCGGATGCACTCTGGGAAGAATACGGCATCTGCGTCCGCGCGGGGGCACACTGTGCGCCGCTCATGCACCGGGCGCTTGGAACGGTCGGTCAGGGAGTGGTGCGGTTCAGTTTTTCGCATTTTAATACGGAAGAGGAGATTGAGAGGGCAGCAGAAGCAGTTCGGGCGCTGGCAGAGGAAGCGTAGGGGAGAAATTGGTAGTATGAGAGAAAAACATCCATTTATCGTACTGTCCTTTCAGACAACTGTGGCGGCGATGGAATGGGAAAAACGATGTATGGAAACGGGCATTCCGGGACGTTTAATTCCACTTCCGAGGGAGATTTCTGCCGGCTGTGGTCTTGCGTGGCGGATGCGTCCGGAAGAGTGGGATCAGTGGAGCGGACGGATAGACACTTCTGTTTATGATAAGGTGTCGTGTGTGTGGCAGTAAAAAGAATTACTCTAAAAGCAGAAAACACAATCAAAAAAATTATTTGAAGAAGAAGCTGCATAAACAGGTAATGGAAATAATAGTAACAAAAGTGAGATAGGAGAAGGCATCCTCATGAAACGAGATGATTTAATTATTGTGCGCGGCGGCGGTGACCTGGCAACTGGGACGATTCATCGGCTCTGGGCGGCAGGGCTTCGGGTGCTGGTGCTGGAGATTGAAAATCCGGCGGCGATCCGGCGACAGGTAGCTCTGTGTGAGGCGGTTTATACAAAAACAACTGAGGTCGAGGGGCTTCGTGCTGTCCGGATTGATCGATATGAGGAGGCAGAAGCGGTCTGGCAGGAAAATAGCGTGCCGATTTTGATTGATCCGAAAGGCGTGTCGATTGGAGCGCTGAAACCGGCTGTTGTGATCGATGCGATTCTGGCAAAGCGAAATCTTGGAACCCGCCTGGATATGGCACCGCTCACGATTGCACTTGGTCCGGGCTTTACGGCAGGTGAGGATGTGGATGTTGTGGTGGAGACAAAGCGCGGTCACCGGCTGGGGCGAATTATCCGCGAGGGTGCGGCGATCCCGAATACAGGGATTCCGGGCGTGATCGGTGGATACGGTGCAGAGCGGGTGATTCACGCGCAGGCAGCGGGTATTTTCAAAAATGTGCGTGTGATCGGTGATATCGTTGAAGCCGGGGACACGATCGCGGAGATTTGGCAGGAGGACGGAACGAAACTTCTGGTTCAGACACAGATCACAGGCATTCTGCGAGGTCTTTTGCGGGATGGTTATCGGGTGACGGAACATTTCAAGGTAGCAGATGTCGATCCGAGAAAAGAGGAACTTTCCAACTGTTTTCTGATCTCGGACAAGGCGAGATGTATCGCGGGAAGTGTACTGGAGTTGGTGTGTGCCCAGTTATGGAAGTAAAAGAGAGACTATAGCAATAGTTCCTTTGAGAAAAATTCTAAGAAATTTCATCCTAATCATTGACGTATAGCAAAAAAATAGCCACAAAATTCATTTCGTTTTGTTTTTGGAATTTAGCAGGAGAATGAATTTTGTGGCTATTTTTCATGTCATAGGAAACTTCGTCCTATGACATGAAAAAACGCTCCGCGGGATGCGCACTCGCGCGAAGAAGAAACATGTCGCAAGCGACCGCGCGAGACGCCCGAATGAGCCAAGGCACATTATTTTTCATGAAAAATAACGATAAACCTGCTCGATAAGCTCCTTTGGCAGGCAGCTTTGATAAAAATCAGGATCTGGTTTTGGAAGATGATCCCTTTGTGTGTCTGAGATAAACAGATAAATGGAATAAAGAGTCATGAGTTTCTCAAAATCATTCTGCTTCTTCTGCTTCTTCTGCTCCTCCTGCTCCTCCTGCTCCTCCTGCTCCTTCTGCTCCTCCTGCTCCTTCTGCTCCTCCTCCTGCTCCTCCTGCTCCTTCTCCTTCTGCTCATTCTGCTTCCGGAAGTAAATTTCAGTCAGATAATGAGTGAGAGTCAGGCAGGACAGAATCTGACTTTTAGGTGAAAGTTCGTTCTTAGAGGATTTCTCCTTCCGTATTGTAGAAGAAAAACTGTCTTTACATAACTGCTCCAGATCAAAAATAGATCGGCCAGTATGGAAGACAGGTCCCGTTAATTTTTCATGTTCCGATTCTTTTCTTCTTTCAGAATTTGCAACATTTTCAGGCTCATAAAAAATTGCACGGATACCTGCAACAATGCTTAAATCAGATAATGAGTCAGGCATTTCCTGCTCAGGAATTTTTTCGTTTTTACTCGCTTGTGTAACTATATTTAGAAAATCGAGTAAACGGGGATCGCCATTACTGCGTATAGAGGTGAGGCTCTTTAACTTTTTTTCTATATCTTTGTATTGTTTTAATGATGCTTTAGATTGGTCATAGCAAAAGAAAGTGATATATGATAAATAAAAAGCATCCTTTGGGCGCAGTGATAACAATTTTTTATATAGTTTATTATGAAGCTCCGGATAATCCTGCTGCTTTAATAGTTCAAACATTACCCGGATTCGAAACGTGATTGGCTCAAACAAAATTTCCCGGCATATCTGAGAGGACAAAAAAGAATTTGTTATTTCTTCAGGCAACATATGCAGTTCTTCAGGTGATGTATGCTGCTTTTCAAGTAACATGTGTGGCTCTGGCATATAGCTGGGCAGGTATCCGAGACGTTCACGAATCATGTGATTGTGAAGAATCGCGGGGCGCCGAATCAGGCGAATGTATTGTTCTATCCACGCATCAGAGAGATTTCCAGATGATGTTCGAAAATCATCCTGCCAGCAAAAGGCGGGGCCGATATCTGTTTTAGGATTGATAAAACAGGAGTCAATGATTCCATCTGTCAGCACATCGCTGTATTTAAAAATTTCCATCATATAAGTAAAAGGCAAATCTAAAAAGGACGAGGCAAACAGAAGCAGGAAAGAACGCTTTTCTATGATTTTGTTTTTGGTCTGGTTCTTTTTCTGTCTGTTTGATTCGGGATGTAACCAATTTTCACGAATTCTTCGAAGCGTAATGGCACTGCATTTTAAGTTTTCCTGGAAATCCGAAAAGTGGTCTCTATTTTCATCATCGTTATATTCGTTCAGTTTTTTCCAGAAATAAGTTTCATCCAGATCGGGTTTCATTTCTGAATTAAAGTTTGCTTCCAGCTCTAGAACAGCACGAATATTGGAATTTAAAGGGGGTTCATAATGAATGTCTGGGATAGCCGATGCTTTTTTCAGATATCGGGATCGATATTCAAATTCTGTGTGGATGAGCATACTGAAGCGGTAGTCATACGTCATGCAATTCATAATATTCTCCTATTTGTACAAATACGTTTAAAATTACCGGAAATGAGCGTGGATTTGGCTGGTTTGATCTGATAGGCTGATTATATAGGAACCACGAAAACCGGATTGTATTATTTTATTGTAATAGAAGAAGTGTATTTGTCAATAAGAATACGCATTTAAAATGGGAGGACAAGATATGGCATTACGTGATGAACTGGGAATTCGGATGAAAAACTTTTATGAATCAGTTCCGAAAACAAAGCTGCTGCGGCGGACACCGGTGGCGATCCGGATTGATGGGAAAGCATTTCACAGCTTTACCAGAGGTATGAAAAAACCATTTGACTTTATCTTGATTGAAAGTATGCAGAAGACAATGCAGTATCTGTGCGAAAATATTCAGGGCTGTGTTCTTGGATATACACAGTCAGATGAAATCACGCTGCTTTTGATTGACTATAAAAGGCTTAATTCAGACGCATGGTTTGATTATGAGGTGCAGAAAATGTGTTCCATTGCGGCAAGTATGACGACGATGGCGTTCAACCGGTATTTTGCGGAGGCAGCTGCAGCAGCAATGGAAGACGGAGTGTATGCGGAAGCCCTGCAGAAAGCGGTTCAGAAAGGGGCGATGTTTGATGCCCGCTGCTTTAATGTTCCTAAGGAGGAGACAGCAAATTTGATTTACTGGAGACAGCTGGATGCAGCCAGAAATTCAGTTCAGATGGTGGGACAGGCGAGCTTTTCTCATAAGCAGCTGCAGGGAAAATCATGCGAGCAGATTCAGGATATGCTAATGCAGGAAAAAATGTTTAATTGGAATGAACTTGAAACCTGTTTGAAGCGGGGAAGCTGCTGTGTACGGAAAGAAAATGCAGAAGCGGGGAAATCTAACTGGATTATCGACAGGGAGATACCGCAGTTTAAAGGGGATGGAAGGGGGTATATTGAAAAGAGAATTTTTGTGGGGGAAAGCTGACTAACTGGGATAAACATTGAAGTGGAGAGGAATGATTATGAGAGAAATACTGGTGATAAATGCTTTAAATGAAAGAGATCTGCTGCGCGATAGGATTTTTCAACAGATTGGAAAAATGCGTTTTGTAGATTATAAAAAGCAATGCGAAGAACGCACTGCCGAGATGCTGATGGAAGAAAAAGCGTTTTGCGAAAAAGTAAAGAGTGATTTCCAGAGTTTCCAAGATTTGATTCGCAATTACGATGAGATTGATGCGGCGATTGTGGCGAGTAAAACAAAATATGGTGAATATACCGTAGCGGCGGCGATTGCACAGAAGCAGAGATTAAAAGTGTCTTCTGAACGGGAAAACATCCGCAGAACGCCGCTTTTTGATGACAGCCGTACGATAAAAGGAGATTTTGAGACCGAGGCAATCCAGCTTATGCAGAATCAGATGGTAGAGGTGATGGAAAAAGTAAAAAAAGCCCAGACATCTTTGGAGGCATCTGCAGAGGAAATGCGGAACAGTATTCTGGGCAGTGACAAGGCGAAGAAAGATGCAGCGTCGATGGCTGTGGTAGATGAATATTTAAAGACAAACCGCTATAAGCTAGTGGATCCGTTGAATCTCACAGAGAAGCTGGCGCAGATGAAAACGGACAGAGATGCTCTCTATAGTGAATTAGATACGGCCATTAAGATTTCTAATGCGACCACTAAAATTCAGGTGAATTTCTAACGAATTTATGCCTGTACAGCGAAAATCTCAAACTTTAGTCTCCCCGCTGCAGGGATTATGCAGCCCAAATAAAACATAAGATTAGGGATCTTATAATGTGAGCTCGTGGTGAGCACTCGACTTTTTAATCGAGGTGGTTGGTTCGATTCCAATACATTCCATTGATTTCTTTTTCTGGATTTGTTTTTTATGAGGGCTGGTGATTGATTGGCTGATTGATTCTGTCGTTGATATTGGATTGTTGATTATTGGTAAAAATCCGGGGGAACGGTTGAATGCACGACTAAACTGGCTGCAGATGATCCGCCCGGCTGCTGTGCAGGCATATTTTTTAAGTCGAACAAGAAAACGAAAAATCGGGAAGAATATTTCTGGTTTTTCGTTTTTTTGTTGTAGAGCATTTAAAATGGTGAGAGAAAGGCTGGGTAGAAAATACCACCGGACATTTGATTTGAATTATCAGTTAATAGTATGGCTGGCGGAAAAAGAGCCAGTAAGTTATTTGTACAAAGTATCTGATATTTAATGGAAATGAGCGTGGAAACACACCGGTTTGTTGAGTAAACTGGTTGTATAGCAGATAGATGAAAAACAGATAAAACAAAGCTGGGATATAAAAGGAAGGAATTGCTTATGTGGGGAAATAATACACAGGATAATAAAAAGGGTGAGGAAATTATAAAGACGCCGAATTTGATTTTGAAACCAAGTGATCAGGCACGTGATATAGAGCCTTTCTTAAACATGCTGAGGAGAGATGGCAATTTTCAGCTTTTTACAGGAGCGAAGTGTACGGAAGAAGAATTAAAAGGATTTTCCAGATATTTTGAAAGGTCATACAGTAAAAAATGCTTTTCAGTTTTTGAAAGAGAAGATCCGGAGCATTTTATTGGATATGTGGGGGTGCATAGAGAATTTAGGTTTACAGGCAGCAAGATAGAAATTGAGTTTTATATTTCCAAAGACTATCGTAATAAAGGTTATGCTACGGAAGCCGGAAGGGCACTTTTATACCAGCTTATGGAAGGCAATTTGGGGGATCAGGGAGAGAAATTCAAAACGGGGCAGGTCTTTGCTAAAACACTTTCGCGGAATAGAGCGAGTATCCGGGTGCTGAAAAAACTTGGTTTTGAAAAAATCAATGAAGACTATGCGGCCTTTTTGAGCGAGTTTGTGGATTGGCAGGATTCGGAGAATTGTCAGGAACTTGTATCGGAGTATTGCCTGGATTGGATGCTGAAAGAGAAAAAGGGAAGACATAAAATGAATTGGAATCAAAGAGGAAAAATTTTATTTTCAGAAGCGTGGTTTAAAAATAAGGAAAAATTTCGAAATTATCTGCAAACTCATCAGCAGGAAGAGTATGCAGAGGAATATATAGATCTTCTTAAGGCACTGATAGAGGTGGTAATTAATCCGGAATTAGAAGAAAAATTAAGAATTGATTATATAGTCGAAGCGGATCAAGATGGTTATCAGGGCGAAAAAATATGGCTGATCCCTTATGATTTATTCTCATGTCCAGAAAAATATATCTGGACGCATACATATTATGGGTCTTGCGCCGGTTGCGATACGTTGAAGGGAATTGCACATTATGATTATGGATATCCAACGCGCGAGCAGGTAGAAGAATATTTGACCCTGGCCCTGCATCTTCTTCAGCGCATGAAGCCACTTATGACGCGGGAAGAGGAAGAATGGGAGGAACGGATGGACAAGGCATTGTATTCTGGACAGGGAGAAAAGATGATGCAGCAGTTGAGATTGATTGCCTCAAAATAAATCAAAATAAAAAAATTATTTTGAGAGGATTTCTCTCCAGTTGTACATATGCAAGATAATATACTTAAAATGAGCGTGGAAAAGGTGCTTTTTGTCTGTTAAACTGAGCATATATCCGATAGATGAGAGGAAAAAGTATAGGCAGTCAGGAAATTTGGATAGGTTTGTATACCTTAAGAAGCCGGGGAGGAATCTTTATGAAGGAAATCAAAACACGTCATTTAATTCTGTGGGGAGGAACAGAATATGAAGTGGATGCATTTATGAAAATGCTCAGAGATGAGGGCGATTTCGAATGGTTCACTGGAATCGAGTATTCTGAGGCGGGGATGAAGGAATTTGAGGAGTGTTTCAAATGGAGGCACCAGAATTATACACCGGGAAAACGCTTTTTTATTTTTAGAAAAGAGGATCTGGATCATATCATTGGGTATGTGGATATTCAGATAGAATGTAAATGGCCAGATTCTAAGGTTAAGATTGAATTGGAAATATACATTTCCGCAAAATTTCGAAGAAAGGGATATGGGAGTGAAGTGGCCAGAGAAATGCTATGGCAGCTTTTTGAGCATGAAACCTGGGTTCAAAATAAGCAAATGTTTGCCAGAACATTGTCAGATAATTATGCAGCCATAAATTTCTTGAAAAAACTGGGGTTCCAGAAAGTAGATGAGGATTACGCAGCCTTTATCAGTGGATTTGTGGATTGGTCTGATAGCTGCCAGAAACCTGTATCAGAGTATCGTCTGGACTGGGAACAGGAGATAGGCTGGAAAAAAGAAGAGAATAAAAGACTCTGGAAATCGCAGAGGAAAATCATGTATGCTGAATCTTGGTTCAGGCATAAGGAAGAATTAAGGAAATATTTGCAGACGCATGAGCAGATGGAATATGCAAAAGATTATATCGATCTCCTGAAGGTACTTATACAAATAGTGATCAATCCAGATGAGGAGGAACGACCATTAAAAATTGAACAGATTATAGAGATTGATAAGGGGTGCTATGGAGGAGAGAAAGTTTGGCTGATTCCACAAGAGGAAGAACCAGATGTACGGGACTTTATAGTAACATACATGGCATACGGCACTTGCTCTGGATGCGATCTATTAGAAGGCATAATTTCCAATAGTGATATGGTCACAGATTTTGCAAACGAAAAGCAGATAAATGATTACATGCTTTTAGCGCTTCATTTGCTGCAGCGGATGAGACGGTTACTGAGCGTTGAGGATTTTGAATTGGATGAGAGATTTACGAGAGCTCTTTATAGAGGGAAAGAGGAGGCAATGTTAAAGCAGCTGGAAGAGATAGCTGGGAACTAAAAATAGATGTGTGCTGCAGCCTAAGGCCTGCGGCACACAAACATACTTGTGATATTTGAAAAGTCATGGAGGAGAAAGATGGGATCTGAAAAACAGAGAAGAGGAAGCAGAAAAATGATTTACTATAATCAGAATAAATTAAAGAGTATATTACAATATCTGACAGATATAAAGCCCTATGTTGCGGACTCAGAGAAGGAAGAATTCGAAAAGCGAATGAAGCTATATAATCGCTGGCTGGCAGGAGAAGCAAAGAAGTCAGAGTCAGCACTGAAGGAATTTATAGAATTTGCTTGTAAGTATTTAGAGCAATATGGAGAAATGGAAGAAGGCAAATTCAATACAGAACAGCTTTCGATAAAGGCTTTAAGGGAAAATTACCTGTGCGAAATGATTGCCGCAGCTTTCTATTTACTGTCCGTATCGACCGGTAACATGAAGAAAGAGAGGGATAGAGAAAAAGATAAAGCACTTGCAACGATTTCTGAGAAAATTCGTGAAACTTTACGGGAGGCAGCAGAAGAGGAGTGGAGTGTGTATTATATATGCGAGGAAGAAGATGTTTATAAGATTTATTTTCCGTACCTTCAGTACATATGCAATTCATATGAAGAAACATCAAGAAGGTTAAGTGCCTATGAGCTTGAAGCTTATGTAAGCGGTGAATACGAAGCAGGCACAGAGGAGTGGAAAACGGAGGTATGCGAGTATATAGAGGATGGCGGGCTCTTGCACGATGAATTAAGCGAGGCAGGAATGGCCGGTGAGGAGTTAATCGAAAAAGAAGAGGAACTTACAGAACGACTCTATGAATCTGAGTGGATTCCATATGAGGACACCGGTATGTTTGAAAAAGGCTTTTTCTCTGTAAATTCTGAAAAATTTTTGCGGGAAAGGGTTGAAGCAGAGGTGAAAGAAGAGGGGGAGGAAAGTCATTATAAAAAACATGATACTGTATTTATCAATAAGGAATGCATGAAAAACAGACTGCGAGAGTATAGTGCAGAAGGTCTCAAAAAGCTGGGAAAACAAGTGGGGACTTCAAGGTCGAAGCTGTATCAGAGCCGGAATGATGGAATGATGAAGACGCGGGTTGCAGAAAATCTGGAGCAGGTGTTCAAGACATCCTTGGAAGATCCGGAATGGACCGAGAGGTTTGAGAGAAATCTGGATGAGTTTTCAGAGATTGAACGCTTTGCTGAAGAGTCAAGGTTGTCTGAGCATGCCTATCGACAAGCGGAGAAATATTTGAAAAAACTGCTGGCCGAAACATATAAAATCAATCAGGATATCGCGGGTAAGTCAGAATTGGAAAAATTTGAAGTGAGTGATGATTTTTTTGAAGAAGTGGTCTATATGCTGGCAGAACAATGGGATGAGGTGATGAACCAGACGATGCGGGAATATTGTGTGGAGAAGTCGAAGAATTGATTGAAAACTGACTGCAAGAATATGATAAGGAGAAGGGCGGATGGCTATTTATATAACCGGAGACTGCCATGGGGATTTTAGGCGGTTACTCGATCCAAGGTTTTCAGGGGCAGATAAAAATGACTACATTATTGTGTGTGGGGATTTTGGTGGCATATGGAGTGGGGCGCAGTGGGAGGAGGAGATGCTGGATCGCTTAGAGCGAGAACTTCCATATACGCTGCTGTGGATAGATGGGAACCATGAAGGTTTTGAACACCTGAAATCTTATCAGGAAGCCTATTGGAAGGGCGGAATGGTCCAATATATCCGTCCTCACGTTATTCATCTGATGCGTGGCTATGAATATACGATTGAGAAAAAGCGTTTCTGGGTGATGGGCGGAGCCAGATCCATCGATATAACAGATGGACTTTTAGAAAAGGACGATCCCTTTTTAAAGGAAAAAATCCTTGATTTAAAAAGACAGGGAAAGAATTATTTCCGCATCCGGGGGATTAACTGGTTTCCTGAGGAAATGCCTTCCGAAGAAGAGCGGGAAAGGGGGATGGAATGCCTGCAGAAAAATGGGATGAAGACAGATTATATTATTACACATGCAGCGCCTACCATGGTCTCTAACTACTTTTCGGCATGGAGATTTCAGGCAGATGAACTGACAGAGTACTTTGAAATAGTCAGAGAGAAAGTTCAGTTCAAAAAATGGTTTTGCGGGCACTATCACACAGATGAAGAGCTGGTTGTCGAAGGTAAAAATTTTCAGATTTTGTATAGCAGGATTGAAAGGATTTATTAGCTAGGGCTTGAGTTCAAGAAGATAAATAGTGCTGATCGATTTTATAGTGGGAACGTCGGGCTTTGTGCCCGGCGTTTGGATGTAAGAGCTTCAATACGCATTTTTGCTATGTATTCCAGCTGGAAATATTTCTGACCATGAAAGTTGTCATTGAACTTATCGCTTGAGTGCCCCACATGAGCTGATATCTCATCCAGAAGGTGGTTGAATATATTGTTAAATAAACAAATTCTGATATCGTTGTTTGCAAAATAAACATATTGTGCTATGCTGTAGCTATGGTAAACAGAAGGAGACGCTGCAATGGAAAAAGTGATAGGTGTTTATGAGATAGCTGAAAGGGCTGGTGTCACTACAGGAGCTGTAACAAACTGGATTCGACGATATGCGGGTGATTTTCCAAAACCGGTAATAGTGCTACAGGCGGGAAAATTTTACGATAGTGATCAGGTAGAAAACTGGTTAAGAAAGAGAGGAAAGATTATGGGAGCAGAAGTTATAAGTTTTATTAATTTAAAGGGCGGTGTTGCAAAAACAACAACTACAGTTGGAACAGCAACTTTATTAGCGGGAGAATTTGGAAAGAAAGTTCTTGTTGTTGATCTGGATCCCCAGACTAACTGCACAACAATGTTAATTGGGGAGGAAAAATGGAAGGAACTTGATGATGAAGGTAATACATTAGCTACTTTGTTTGAGGATGTTATCAACGAAACTCATAACTTTGATATGGATGCTACATTGCAAAAGAATGTATCTCATATTGCAAATGTAAGAGGGCTTGATTTGATTCCTTCAAGTTTGAAGATGATTGATATCCAGGACAGACTTGCAACCATACCACAGGGTAAGTTTTTTTCTAATAATCCTACAGAGATTATTAAGAAGGTAATTAAACCAATAATAAATAATTATGATTATGTTCTTATTGATTGCCCTCCTAACATGGGATTGATTACACTTAATGGACTTAGAATTTCAGATGCTTATATTATTCCGACAATTCCGGATGTCCTTTCTACATACGGCATTCCTCAGATAATAAGCCGAGTAAGTGAGTTCTCTGATAATATTGGAGAAGACATTGAATGCCTCGGAATTGTTGCAACAAAGGTTAGAGGTCAGTCATCACTTCACGCAAGAACACTGGAGCAGCTTAAGCGTGGTCATGATGCTGAACTTTTTGAGACTATATTTTATGAAAACAACCAGATGGGAGAAGCAGCTGAATGTGTTCCAGTAACAACTCTTAGACAGAAATGGGGATATCAAGGTCAATTTGATAGATTTTATAAATTCACTTGTGAAGTTATGCAGAAAATGGAGGAGGGATAATGCTATGGATAAAAACCTCAAAAAGAATATGAAGGCCTTGTTTGGCTTGATAGTAGACGAGGCTGAAAGGAATGAAGATTTCGCTGAAGAATTAAGTAAGATTTTTATTAATGGAGCTTCCGAAAAAAATAACAAAGTTAATACGGGAGAAAAAAGAGCTTCTAATAGACGAGATAAGGCGGTTATTGATCCTATAAAACTAGCTGAAAATGATGAACTTTCAGTAGAAGTATTAGCTTCTTTATCGGAAAAGGAACTAAAGGATATTGTGGCTGATTACGGAATGGATTCTTCCAAGTTGGCGATGAAATGGAAGGATAAAGATAGATTGATTCAGTTAATTCTTGATACATCCATTAGGCGTGCATCAAAAGGAAATGCGTTTAGAAATTAGAATTTTGAGCTATGCATTATTGCAAAATTGGAAAAAATTAAAAAAAATTCCAGAATTTCGTTCTACCACACCAATATATGTTAAAATCCCCCCATACACGGAGAAATTGTAGAAACAGGCAATGTCCGAGAAAGACATTGCCTGTTCCTGTATAGAGCTATGCTTCAGAGAGTGGATTGGCGTTGAAAAAATTTTCTATAGGAATTTGGAGAACTTGAGATAGTCCTTGTAATTCAATGTCTGTGACTGTTCGGGAACCGTCTTCAATCCTGGAGATGGAGCCGCGACAGATATATACAGCAAGGGTTTCGAGCTTAATGGAGAGCTCCTGCTGGCTTAAATTTCTCTTCTTTCTATAATATTTAATGTTTCTTCCCGTGATATTCATATTACTTCCATCAATGATACGTGGCATATAATCCTCCTGTCATGAAACGTCTTGTAACAAGACAACCCATATGTTATAATGATTTCTATGAAAAAATGTCCTGTAATAGGACATTTTGAAAAATTGTTTTGTCAAAAAACAAACATAAAGATGAAGGGGGAGAAGAGATGTTTTGTAAAAAATGTGGAAAAGAATTGGATGAGACGGTTCGTTTTTGTCCTCAATGTGGAACACCGGTTTCGGAGAAAGATGTGCCCAGAGGAAACAAGAATGAGAATTTTTGGTTACGCTTTATCTGGGGAGGCTGTGTGATTGTATTGGTGGGAATTGCAGGTTTTACATCATGGAAAGTGCGTAAAATTCATACAGAAACGTTGACAGCGGAAGAAAGTACGTTGGAAGAGGGCACGGAGACGGAAAATTTAGTATTAGAAAGTGCAGAGGAAACTTTGACCTCAGAGAATGCGCCTGAAGAGACAGAGGCAAGTACTCAGGAAACAGAGGCGATTGATTTACGGGAAGGATTAAGTGGAAGATTTGCAGAAGATAATGATGATTACCGTTGGTGGAAAAATAATCCGGAGGAAGGTATGACGGTAGATGATTTAGACTGGCAATTTTTTGACATCGATGTAGAAGAAAACGAATTCTGGTTTAGCATAGGTAAGGGAAAATGGGAAAAATCAGGGACATACGGAAATCAGATTGAATGGAAGGATGACAGAAATGCAGTCCTGATAGATCAATTTGACAGTCAATACAATCTACAGATTATTGACGAGAATACCCTTATCATTGATGGAACCAAATTTGTGCGGGATGAGTAAAAGAGGAGAGAAAAGGAGATAGAGAGATGTTTTGCAGACATTGTGGAAAAGAGATAGCAGATGACAGCCGTTTTTGTCCGATTTGTGGAGCAGAGGTGACGGGGGCTTCATCGAATCAGCCAGAGAAAAAGTCGGAATCGTTAAAAGTAAGAAAGTCAATTATGATGGCGGGAGGACTGATTGTAATTGCACTTGGAATTAGTGCGTATTTTCTGTCAGGGCAAATGAAAACAGGGAGTAGTAGTGAGGCGACTGAAGCAGAAGCGACAGTTAGTTCGGATATAGATATGCAGAGCACAGAGGAAGTGCCAGAGCAGGAGGAAACGATTCAGGAGGAAGATATAGCAGGAGAATATATTCTCTCAGAATCAAATGTACGCATATATACGAAAGAGGAACTGGAGAACTTATCGGATGAGGAGCTGCGCCTGGCACGGAATGAAATTTATGCGAGACATGGTCGTATCTTTTCCTCTGATGATTTGAAACAATATTTTGAAAGCAAATCCTGGTATCAGCCATTATATGACAAGGATATGTTTGAAGCACAGGGGGGAGATTCCCTTTTAAATCCGGAGGAGATTGCCAACCGGGATTTGATTCAGATGATTGAAAATGAAAAGAATGCGGAAAACATCGATTATAAGGGCAGTTATGTGCTTCAAGGGGAAGAATACGTCTGGGTGAAGAATTATTACATTAAGAATAATTGTCTGTATATTGAGGGGCAGTACTGTGATGGAGTACCGAACCCTAATGCGGAGAATGAAGGAGAGGCTATTTTGTTCTATCCAATTAAAGAAAATGTGACAATACGAATGGATAATAATACAGTATTGCATTGGCAGGATTGTCACACAATCGAGGATGTCAAGACATATATAGATAATGCGATTTATTGGTTTGAGAGTACAGCGGTCAACATTAAATTAAAAGGAGATTATGTAACGGACTGGTATGGGACATGGCAGTATTCATAGGTCATTGGATTCGTTTACGTTGAATATTTAAATGGGGGAGTATAGTATATAGATGAAAATAAAAGCAAGGCTATTAGCGGCAGTATTGGCTGTGGGCATGGGGGCAATTCCTTTTTCGGGCTGTACAAAAAAGGCAGATGCAGTGGAGACTGTGTCTGCTTCCACAGAAAGTGTGCAGAAGAAGACACAGGAGGAGAAAAACGAACCGAAGCAGAACGAGTATTTTTCCGAAGAAGAGGTTAAGGCACTTTTAGAAAAATATATTCAAAAAGAAAAACAAGATATAGAAAATTTGAAAAATTTAGAAAAGAGTGAGCGGGCTGACTTACAGAATAATTTGCTGGAAACACTCCAGATATACTATATGTCTACGGACGAGTATACAAGTGAAGAGCAGACGGTAGGTTCAATTATTACGTCTTCAGTTGCAGATAAGTTAAGTGGAGGAAGCAGTACGATCGCAGCGTCGATTCAGTCAGCTGCTGCGGGTATTAAAAGCGGAGAAAGTGCGGGTGAACTGATAACAGATGCATTTTCAAGTGCGATGGAAGAGGTTTCGCAGGAAATTGTCAGCCGTGTTTTTGAATACATGGCTGGAGAAACGGTAATGAAAGCCTATCATGTATTGGAGGCGCTGATTCCGCAGAATGAGCAGACCCAGCATCTGGCCAATCTTATGGACAGGGATATCAAAACACAAATTAATGAGTTGGTGGAAATTTGCTCCCAAAAAGAATTAACAATAGAGGAATGTTACCGGGGAGAGATGCTGTGTGATGCTCTTTTACAGACGACGTATGAAATAGAAGTGATTACAGGGCTGAATGCCGGAAGTAATGCGTGGCGTCCGTTTTATCAATCGGAGGATAATGGAAATTATGTGAGCGTCAGCTTGAATAGTATTCACCAATTTGCGGCTATGCGAACAGAAGCGGAGGAAACACTAAAGATTCTTGAAAATTTGGACATGAAAGAGATTATGTCATATACACCAGAAAAATGGGACAAATATCAGGAAAAATTGGAAGAGATAAGGGATATTGACAGTAATGAAGCTTTAAATAGTTCGTTATCAATGGTCGATGGACTAGATGAAGAAATAAAGGGAGTATATGATTTGGAAGATGCCTGGTACCGTTCGCAGGATACAAATTTTATGAATAGTGTGGGCAAATTGATTGGAAATCCTATTTCAGATATTTTAATACTGAAGAAGAACCAGAGTGAAGAAATATTGGCAGATGCTTTGGCAGAATACAATGCAGAAGCAATACCAATTTGGAGAAAACGTTTTTCCACAATCAAACAGGCTCTCGGGGATATTAACCGGAAGAAGGGAATGTTTGCGATTGGTACAAAAGGCGAGACGGATGTTGAGAAAGCGGTTCGGATGGAGGCGTTAAAACAAATTTGGGGAGAGGAACCGTCGGATGAAAAAATTAGAAAAGATATAGCCCCATTAACGAAAGATATTTTTGTGATTCTTCATTTGACGGAGATGATGAGAAATACCTTTTACACAGCGTTGTCAGATTCAGATAACAATAAAATACTTTTAAGAGACTATTCATATGCTGAAAATATGCTCTGGGATGTATACTACCTTGGACTTTCCCAGATTGATATGATGAATGGAGATAATTCTTTTTTTTATCAGACAGTTTATAAAGATAAAGATTATGAAAAATTGGCGGAACTGTCATATAAACTTGTAAAAACATATGCTGACTATTCAGATAAAACCGATGATTTATATTGGCAGGAAGAAACAAAGCTCTGTGATGAAAAACCGGTACACATTAAGGCGCTTGTCAAGAGCCCGGTAAATGGAACAGAAAACAGCCGCCCTATGTTGATTACACTTGAGCAGGAGGGAGAAGGAAAAATAACCTTTTTTGGGTATCATTCAATTGTATATATTTGTGTGGATGAGACCAATCAAAAGGTATTTTATCCTGGACTCTTTTCGGATCATGCACGTGATTTGTATTGGGAAGAAAAAAATCATCCGGAAGATATTACACAGGAATTCATGGAGATGTATGAGATAGACGGGATCGCCAGTACCTTTACCTCATGGCTTTCTATAAAAGATGGAAAATTTAAAGATGATAACTATAGTAATTTATCTCCATATTTTCATGCGGATTTATCAAAATTCAAAGCGGATATTCAGAAATATCATGATTCAACAATGGAATCAAAAAGATACAATGAAAGAATAAAAAAAATAGCTGATAGAATCGAAAAGGAGGCACAGAAGAAAGATTCTTTGTGGAGAGACAGAAAGAAAGTAGAAGAGGCATTTCTTTCTAACTATGTTGTGAAAACTGGTTATGAAAAGCTTCGTGATTCGGTAGAACCAATGGAAGAGGAAGGATTTGGAACATTGACCTTAGTTCATGAACCAGAGAATAATGATGATGCTTGGATTTATAGAACATCAGCAGGAAAACAAATTGAAATCAGGCTTTATTACTTTTTACATGAAGGAAAAGAATATAAGTTCTGGTGGCCGCATTGGGAATATGACAATTGGATTCTTTCAGATGATACGGAGGAAGTATTTGCGGCGATAGAAGGTAAATAATATGTTTAATCAGCCTGGAACATTAAAATCCGGGCTGATTTTTCTATATTTCGTTGTTTATCAAAAACAAGAGTATACTTTTTTTAGGACAAAGAATAAATATCAAAAGAAAGGAACCAGGTGTATGAAAAAATTTAACGGTTGTTTATTATGCGAAATCAAAGGATACAAAAAAATTTCTTCTAAAGAGTATCAAGTCCTCTTATTTCCAGAAATTCCGGGATTAGAGATGAAAGTTTCCATCGATGTGGTAAAGAAATATCCGGAAAATACAGCTTATTTGTTAGTAATGGAGGCGAATCCTTCCATGGTGAGCATTCGAGAAAAGCGCATCAAAAGAGTGCTAGTCTGGGATGGCAAAATTCGGCAGGAAGGGGAAGAAACTGTTTTAGTATCCGGGACCATTTTTACAAACAAGAGTTTTGTATATATGCATGAAAAAACTGCAAATGAATGGAACAAGGTAATTTCTGTTACGGTAGCTTATATAGGTGATAGGCAGAAAGCAAATGAATTTGTAGAGAAGTATTTAAAAAGTGTCTTGTCACTAACACCTAAAAAGGTCTTTGACGAAAGGGCTGGGATCAGTTCTTGGGAAAATATATCAGAAGCACTTCGTTATGTGTATGCGGATGCTGTGGAAAAAGGTTATCAGGTTCCGACAACAGCGGAACTGGAACGATGGCTTTGGAATCATATAGTGTATGCGATTAGGCTGGGAGTTGTTTTCCTTAATAGACAAGAACTCCGATTTGATATTAAAAAAATGCTGAGTGCATATTCAAAATGCTGATTTTCACAGTTTAAAGGGAAATAGGATGAAAAAATGTAAAATATATAGCAGCAAAAAGTATGTAATGAGTGATGAGGATAGGAAACATTTTGAAAGGATTTTTCGGAAGGAAAGTGAAAAGTATGAAATAGATAGTAAATGTGGAGGCGTGAGTGAAAGTGGATATGCGTATAAGAGACTTCATGACAGGTATGATTGTTAGAAGCTTCTCGTGTCATAGGAAACTTCGTCCTATGACACAAAAATGCTCCGCGGAAAAGCACAGCGAACTATAAAGACGCTGTGCCTTCCGGGGTTTCTTCCCCTTCATTGGCTTCCTCCATGGTGACAATCGGCTGGATGGCCTCATCGGTGTAGCGGACGCGCAGAACTGCCTGCGGCCAGTTAAGCTTAATGAGGGCTGTTTTCTGCCGTTCTTTTCCGGCTTTTTCGATTAGGTCGAGCAGTTCACGTAGAACTTCCTTTGTCAGATAGCCGCCGCGCCAGTGAAACGTCAGTGTTTTTCCTTTTTTTGCCGCCTGTAAGGAGCGCTTGTAAACGTCCTCCTGTTTGGTAAAGGAAAGCTTCTTTTCTTTGTAGTAGAAATGATCGCTGTCCGTGCAGGCAGGCGCCGGGGCGATGAGCGGTTCGTGGTCGCGGA
>OHLZ01000388.1_pt1 | contig 19051 bp, 17 predicted proteins | sample 1569211 | NCBI WGS metagenome assembly OHLZ01 (sample SAMEA3879606, study PRJEB24766) | human gut metagenome | biome: human-associated habitat; feature: feces | place: USA | collected 1985/1987
CTTTGGGGTCTCAGATCTGGGTCTCGGCATAACAATCTCCGAATAAAGATGTATAATATTATACCATATACCACGATATAAGGCAAATAATTTTGATAATAAATTCATAGAATTATTAGAAATTTATGAGGGTTCTATTCGATTTTTTTATTAATATTGCGCGTTGGGCCTGTTAGTCTAGAAACCATCATTTGACCTAGCTATTAGGTGTAATATTGCTAAAAACGGAAAAAAATCAAAAAGCTTTTCCTGATTTTTGCAAAAGACAATGTCGGAATAAAAGGAGAAGTGTGATGGATCTGAAAGTGAGTCACCTGCAGTTAATTACGGACATTGTGAAACTTGGTTCACTAACATTGGCGGCTAAGGCGCAAGGCTGGGCAGTTTCGACAGCGAGTCGAAACTTACAAAACCTACAGGAATACTTCAACGACCCACTTTTTGTGCGTACGCATCAAGGAATGGTTCCAACTGACACTGTGAAACGTCTCTTGCCTGACATTCAAAACTTGATCGCCAGTCTCTCGAAATTGGATCAAAAGAAGGTTTTTGATCCGTCGTTTCTGCATATGACGCTCACGATTGGGGCTGCCGATAATGCCATTTTGGCGATTTTGCTACCTGTGATTCGTCATCTTTTGAAGGTCTGTCCCGATATTAAGGTTCGACTTCAACCATTGAGTGGATATCAGTTTGAAAACTTAGCCCAAGGAGAATTGGATTTTTTGCTTTATCCGACTAGTTGTATTCAAACGCTTCCGACACACTTTAAAAGTCTACTGTTGAATCCCATTCAACGCGCTATTTTAGTCGCCTCTGATCATCCATTGGCAGAGAAATATCGTCAAGAAGGGGATGTCACACTTTCAGATTTATGTGCCTATCCACGAATCGCCATCAAACTTCAGGATCGCAACAAAGAGGCTATTTTCAACTTGGATTTAAAAGAGAGGTATTACTCAAAAACCGTGGTGGAAATTCCCTATTTTCTAGGCGCACCATATCTCTTGTTAGGCACGAGAAATACCGTTTTATTGCCACGTTCGACCGCCATATTCTTTGAAAAACACATCGTGGGATTAACATCCATTCCAGTGACTCTTGACGCACCAAGTCCTTACACTCGTCTTATTTGGCATGAGCGCAGTGACTCTTCGGTTGAGATGCAATGGATTCGGTCGGTGATAAAAACGTACGCTGGAGTTGCTGATGACAAGGTGATATTCGATGGTGAGCCTCCTGTTTTCCCAAAGAGTTGACGTATCACCGTTTTGTTTGGTGCTTGACGGAGAAAGTGATAAGTAACCAAGAAAAATTAGTGTGAAATTTTGATCAACTACTTATATATCGCCTACTGTAGGCTAATACATAGTATAAGTTAAAGGTTTCATCATGATGACGCTTTTACTCTGAGCAGAAACTTATAGTCACGGCCAACGCGTTCTGAAGGTTTTGGACACCCCATTTGGAGGCTTACCCGCACAGCTCCACATCACGTTCCCGCGTCGTCGCTGTGCCGTCTGCGGGAATATATGGCAGCCGACGTTCGAGAACGTAAACGTGAACCACAAGATGACTGACCGTGCCTATACGGATATTGCGCAGAAGTCCCTGGGTTCTACGTTTCGCAACGTCAGTAATGAGTACACGCTGTCCCATGTAACGATCAAGGATGTGTTCATGGAGTTTGTCCGAGAGCACCGTCAAAAACTACGATTTAGGACTCCTGCGTTCTTGGGCATTGACGAGATCAAAATCAAGAAGATCGGCGAAGTCACGGTCATCACCGACCTTGAACACCGCACACTGTACGACATGCTGAAGGGGCGCAACCAAGCGGCACTGACCGAATATTTCAAGAAGATGCCGGACCGTGAAAAGGTTTTATGGGTGTGCTCCGACATGTACCGACCGTTCGAGAGAAGTATCGGTCAAGCCCTGCCCAACGCCCGTTGGGTAATCGACCACTTTCACGTGGTCATGAAGGCCAACGAAGCGATCGACACGATCCGACGCGGGCTTCAGCAAAACATGACCAAGAAGCACCGTATCAGCACAAAACGCGGTCTTGCCTACACGCTCAAAACAAGGCGTTGCAGCTTGACCTCGGAAGAGTCCTCGAAGATACGACTTCTTCGCAAAGATCCTGTGTTGCAACCGCTGGCCGTCGCATTTGACCTTAAAGAAGACTTTTTCGACATCTGGGACAACAACCCGGCATCGAAGGACAATGCGATGAAGGCGTTTGACCAATGGGAACAAAGCATTCCTAAAGACGGCCTATTCGACTGTTTTCGTGATCTGGCAAAGACTGTCCACAACTTCCACGAACAGATATTCAACTATTGGGATTGTCCGATCGCAATCACGAACGGTTACACAGAATGCGCGAACCGCTTAATCCGTGAAACCAACATGAAGGGACGCGGGTATTCGTTTGATACCTTGCGCGCCCGCAGTCTCTACCGGAAGAACAATCTGCAAAGCATTATGGACAGCGGAGGGCTATCCATCGGACCAAACGTTCTCTCGAATGATCCTTTGTTCACCACCGAGATTCCGGACGAAGAGCTTCAAGAAGCAGAAGCCCAAGATGCGCTCGCAGAATCAGAGTTGGTCGTGGATGAAGCTACCGGCGAGATCCTAAATCAATGATTTGGTAAAAATCAGGTTGGAACGTTCTGCTGGTGAAGAGCGTTCCAACCAATCTTCCTTTTCCTCTCCTGTAAGGTTCAGTCGATCTGACCCTCACGTCAGAGCGGATTTCCAACCTTATTTCTTACAAACCCCATTTTACAGAGCTTCCTTAAAAAATTCTCTTTATTCCTCGGTGGAACAAATGCCGATTTGTTATCTTTCGGCACCTTTATTTTTAGGTTTCGGCACTTCCGGCAGCGGCTTCCCGGCTTGTTCCAGCTCGGCAAACCGCTTGTAAAGTCCCTTGATTTCAGCTTCAGCATCCGAAAGCTTTGAATACTTAGACGACAAAGCCTGAACGTGCTTAGCAAGAATCTCTCGGCCCTTCGGACATAAATTCATGCTCCTGCGGCTTCTTCGAGATTTCTTTGACGTTCGCTTTGGCTATCGTCGCGAGATCGAGCGCTGAGAGCTTGCTTGTATCCCGGACGCCGTGCTCGACCAGCCAGACGTTCACTGTGGATTTAACGTCGTTAAACCATCGGACAACAGCCGGTGCTCGGGCCTGAGCTTTGGCCGCTTCTTCGACAAGGTATCCGCAGACTTCTTCGCGGTACTCAAAGGAGCTGCGCGAGATCCTGCTTTCCTGAAGACGGTTTTCTACCGTCTTCATCAGAGGATCTTCCGTTTTCAATCCTGTCTCATACAGAATCACGGCAGTATCAATGAGCTTCCGGGTCTTAGCTCTTAATTCGGAGTCGGCGGCCATGTGAACGCCGACCTCATGCAGCATCACCGCGCAAGCGGTCTCCGGTTTGAGGTTGCCTGCAATGAGAAATGTCCGGTGATTTACTTTGTCGTGGAATCCGAGAATACGCGTCGGATCTTGCGGCAGCGCAATAGTCGAGAATCCCTGCTTTTTCTCCTGTTCTATCGAAGCAACGGTCAGTGCTTCGTACTCCGTTTGAGCAAGATAAAAGCGGTTGTTGTTGACAAGATTAACGAGACCTTCTTTTCCGAACGCTTTAATTAAGGCTTCTCGGATCTCGGCCTTGGGTGTCTTCAGGCTTTCCTGATTTGCCTTGGAGAAAAGCGCAACGCCTTTATCCGTTTCTTTGGTTTTAATGACCTTGAAAATTCTCTTAAACCCGTTCGTGACTTTCTCAACGTCTTTTCCGTCTAAGTACGGATAAAAACCTTCTTTGCCGAGAGACTTTTCGGTGTAGGCTCCGTTCGTAAGGAAGTCGTTTGTAAGGCCGATTTCTTTGCAGCGCAGCTCTACAAAACCCTCAAAGCTGCGTGCGGCTTCCTCTACTTTTGAATGCCAGTACTCGCTCTTGTGCGTCATGCGTTTGTGCATATCGCTCTCACGGATCGCATTGATGGTTTCGGCCCATGCATCATGAAGCGGGAAGCGGATAACGTCGTTTTGACCGACCTCTTTAACTTTGAAGTCCTTGCGGGTAAGTTCAAACGTAATTGATTTTGCGGGTGAGTTCGAGCGCTCCTGATAATTGAGCTCGATGCTGAAGGAGTCAATGTCGCCTTGAGCGCACTTAACCGCTTGCTCAAATACTTTCGGATCGTTTTTTAATTTGTACTGGACGTGCGCGGGTGTCCAGTAAGCCGACCGGTAAACCGCTTCGGCGCGCTTGGATATTTCTTTCTTTGCCTCGTCCGTTAATTGGAACGTAATGTCGGAGTCCACCTGCTGGCTGAGATACCGGGTGTTCGGGTCTTGAATCTCCTTGTAATTTGTTCTCATTAAATAGTGATCGAGCGCATGGAACCATTCGTGCGCAAGGCTTGAGTAGCCTTTGGTTTTAGTGAGATTTATCAGGCGGTTGGACGGTTCGTAGTGAGCAGAGGCGCTGCCGAAGCCTCGGGAACCAAAGCACAGCCCCAGCTCATTATCCAAAGCAACGGCTTTCGGCGGAATGTCCAAAATCTTCGACAGATCCATAAGAGAATCGTAGGCATTGTTGAGCATCCATTGGCGCTCTCTGCCGTTTTTGCCTTGTTTGACCCAATTTCCGAATTCAACGCCTCGGAATCCGAAGGTCTCTTGAAACATTTCCGGTGTGGCGTCCTTCCCTTGACGGTAGTCCGGGCCCACTCGATCTCTGATCGGATTGCCGCTTCTCCAATCCTTTTCGCTTCTGGAAAATTCTTCTCTGAAGGCTCGGTATTTTCCTTCCAGCTCGGCTCTGTGTTCGTTAACATACTTCCAGAAAGCGTCATCGGATTCAAAAGCAATCTTGTCGGTAAGCTGGAACTCAATCGAGCCGGATTTTCCGTAAACCTCGTAAGTATGAGTCTTGCGGATACCGCGTCCGTACAGCTTTACGAGTAATTCAGGTTTGGGCTTGGATTCCTGTGCTTTTTCGGCTTGGTTGGGTGAATTAAGCAGCCTTCCGAAAGTTGCGTTAAGCTGCTTTTCAATATTTTCTTCAAATTCTTTCTCAGTGTGACCGACCGCCACGGCATAGTAGGGGAAAAGCCTCCCCTCAGAGTCTTTTAGACATAAGTGTTCATTGTCGGATCTTCCCGGTAAAGTGCATTGGAACCGGTAGGAATTGATGTCGGAGTCGTCAGACAGTTTGTAGGCATTCCACACACAAATGCCTTTTGCGTTTCCAACGCTGTTTGCACTGATAAAAGGCCAGTACTTCGGAGAAATGTGGGAGAAAATTTCATATTTATCCCGCGCTTCATAAAAACGATCAAAGGCTTCGACTTCAGCTTCAGGTGCAAGTTCTCCTGTTACAACCTGACGATGCAGGGCAATAGCGGTCGAAGCAATGTACTTGTAACGCCCGTACTTGCTTGAGCTTTTCGGGGGCCTCCGTCCGTTTAATGAAGCTCTTACAATCCAAAGACAAGCCGCTGCTTTCGGATTTTGCTTATGCAGATCAAAAACGGCCTCTTTAGGCCAGACTCTATCCAGCGACTCTGTAGCTAGTCGTTCTTCAATCTCATCCTGAGATGCAGTGAGAAATTGATAAGGGTCGCTTTTTTGTGAACCGATCTTCCTTTTCTCGTATTGTTCAGGTCTTCTCCGAAGTCTTCCAGTTTTCGGCTGCCATCCTTGTTTAATTGAAATTTCAAAATATCTGCATCCTTAAATGCAGCTGATACAGCTCTTTTCTCCGGTTTCTTAGCTTGTTCCGTGGGTGGTGCGAAAAAGTCAAATTCAAGCTGTTCGGGCAATAATCGGGCCATGCTATCTCTCCATATCTTTTCCATCTGGTTTGCTGAGATTTGAGTCAATGGCGCGTTCCTCCGGCTTTAAAACAATTCCCCGGCGCTCCGCGTCAACAAAGACGTCGGCAAGTTTTGCCCTGAAGATTTCCTTCATGCGGGGATGTTCTTTAAATTCGGGGCGCGAAACATGGGATTCATAGACCTGCTTAAAGGTTTCGGCATTTTCCGAGGACAGTTGCGATAATTTCTCATTGGTTTCTCTCCGCTGCTCTTCTTCCCGGACGGCCTCTTTATTGATGAAAGTGGTCTTTGTCACCGCCGCTTGCATACCGCAAATGCGGCATTCTCTGAAGTCCGGGGAGTCGAGCATTTCTTGCGAACAATCGACGTACGACCATTTATCGAGAAAGTCGTCAATCTTTTTCAGCTCATCAGCAGACAAACCGTCTGCGCACTCCGGCCCGTTGACGATGTACGGAATGTAGGCCGTATTGATGTAAAAATCGTTGCTGAAGCTGTCAATTTGTTCTTTAAAACTGATTGCCATCTTCTTCTCCTGTTCTTATTGTTTTTCCCGGTCGCGGGCGGGCTGCTTGACCTGAATGATTGTTTGATTTCTGCTCGGAGCGTCCATCGAATATTCATTGAGTTCGAGGGAGACGCCTTTTTTCTGAGCTGCAACAAACATCCCGAGCAGCCGCTTTTCAAGCGCACTTTGCAGCCTAGGATGGTTTTGTAGTTCTTCGGTCGCGATATAAGCTCCGAAAAGAACGTCGAAAACTTTTCGGTTTTCCGGTGTTAAAACTGCTTTGGACTGATTGCGCTCGGTCTCAATGGCTTTCCATCGCTCCTCGGCTTTTTCACGGATATCCCGCTCCAACACATCCGCCATGCTTTGATCCTTCTCTTTTACTTGAAGCTTGATTGTTTGTTTCGGTTCTTTAAGCAGATTAAGCGTTTGTTCAATCGGAGCAGTGATGTTTTCCCGCCAGAAAAGTTCGTCTTCTTTGGCGCCATGAAAAACTTTCTCCCGCAATAGCTTTTCGGGGAGATCTTTCAGAGCGTACTCAATGTCTTTCTTGTCATCAAAATTCAACTGAGAAAGATCAAAAACTCCGCTCCAAGACTTCGTTTGTTCGTTCCAATTTCCAAACGATTTCACCTGATCTCCGGCCTCATAGAGGCGAAGTCTTAACGTACCGTAATAGCACACCTCATTTCTGCGGAATTCCGGCGCGCAGTAATATTTGTCATCTTCAATTTCTCCGTTTTTCTTATTGAGAAATGCGCCGAACTTTGTTACCAGAGCCGAGTCCAGCATATCGACTCTGTTCGGTTCGGCTTTCGGATCGAGCACAAAGGACGTCGGCGTTATCCGGTTCAAATAATCCATTTCCTCTTCATCGAGAGGGTTATTCCACGGAATGTTTTCATACTCAATATCGACGCCGAAAAGAGGTTTGATTTCCTTCCCGGACTTGCATTCTTGGAGGTATTCGGCTCGCAATCGGCTTTGTATTGTTTCGTCCAAGTCGTGCTCAAACGCATCAATCTCTTTGATGGTTTCCTTTTTCACCGCTGAAGCTGTGACGCATTCGGTTTCTTTTTCTCCGCCGAAAGGCTTGCAAATTTGAGTTTCCAGCGGATTCTCAAATCTCAGCACCTCATACTCGGCGAGAAACTTTTCGGCTGCCTTAGCATGGAGCGGGCGGACATCCGTGCCGGGGTCGATCAGCTGCTGCATGAGTCGCTTTTCAATAACGACCGGCTCAGCGTATTCGATTTTTTCTTCATATTTCATTTTGTCTAACCTTTAACGTTCAAAATCTTGGGACTTTTTGTTGGGCTCGTCCTTGTGACGCAGATCGAGCCTGATACCTGCTTTCTCGGCTGCTTTAAACTTTTCTTCCAACTTGTTTTTCAGTGCTTCAGACAATTGCGGATGTTCCTGAAATTCCTTAGCCCGCGAAAAACTGCCGACGACCCGTTCAATGCTTTCCCTTTGCTCCTTGCTCAGAGGGGCTTCCTTTCTGCGTTCCAGCATCTTTTTTGCAAACTCTACGGATTTGACTTCGACGGTGAAGCGCAGCGCATCCGTAAAATCTTTGGCGTCTTTCGGTATGAAGAGTTTTTGACTCTCAAAGGAAAACCTGAAGTCTTCGATGTCTTCTTTCACGGTTTTCCTGACGGTTTCTGAGGCTTCGTCCAATAGTTTCCTGTCTATGCTGGATTTAAGCGCCGTCTCTGAATACCGGAAGGGCTTGCCGCCTTCCATTCCCAGTTGTTCAAATGCGTCTTTTAAGGCTTTAGTGCCGTAAAGATGACGCGGAATATATTCGGCTTCATAACAGCCTTTTTCTTCGTTGAAAGGCTGAATGCCGGAAATTGAAATCGGAGGCTTTGAAGGGTTGTCCAGAGGCAAAGACATTGAACCGTAAGAAATTTCAAGTTTTTCTTTCAATACCGGATTGCTCCCGGAAAAAAGGTTCAGCTCTTTCGTGCCGACTCCTTGTTTTTCGGCAGCTTCAGTAAACAATTCCTGAAGGAGCTGTTTGTCATGGTTTACAAATGAGCGCAGCGTGTTATCGTCTTCAACGGTATGTCTGACATCCACATCCGATATTCTTTTAACCAATTCCCGGATTGCTTCAGGCAGCTTTGATGCTTCCTTTTCATTTAATAAAAAACCGACCTTCAGAGCACAATTGGGTTTGTCGTCCAGAGAGGGAGGTGTAATCTCGTCGGAATTTATTTTCGGATGAAAACGGTGAAAGTCGATCCCGATTTTTTCCTCTAAAGGAAGTTTGTCAAAAACCTTTTGGTCGCAGTTTTTGAGAATAACGGTTTCAAGCGAGCTGTCTTCATCACCGACCTGTAGATAGACGGAATCGCCCTTAAAGCGGTCGAAGAATTTCTTCACCTCCGGCAATGCCTCGGTAGTCCAGAAATTTTCGATTTTGGTCAGCCGACGGTAACCGATTTCAAGAAGATTTTGGACGTTTTTTTGTATTTCCCCGAGGTCGTACTTCAAAAGTTTCTTCGGATCGAGCGTTAAGTTCCATGCCTTTTTATCTTTTTCATAAATGCAGGAGGTAACGGGATTCTTAACGAAATCGGTCTTGATAAACAAATTACCGTACCGAACGCCGCAGAAATCGGAAAATCTCGGCATAGAGACTGCGCGGGAGCTGATGTCTTCAATAACTCCCGCTTCTTTTTCTCCTTTGAGAAACTGATGGACCCTGCTGAAAAAGGCGTATTCATGACCTCCCAAAGCGAGTGTCGCTTCAGAAGCATTATTAGCTTCAAAACAATATTCCCGAGGTCGGATTCTGTCTATAAAGCGGTTTTCTTCTTCTGACAGAGAAGGGTTGTCTGCATAATCGGCTCGAACTTCATACAAAGGCCGGACAGGGGTTCCGTCTTTGGACTTTCTCAAGTGTTCCTTTTGAATGCTTTCTGCGGTTTCCGGTTCTTGAAGACGGTAATAAGCCTCTTCAGAGAGCATGATCTCTCTGGGTTTAACAGTCACGGCTACGCATTGAGAGGTTTTACCGGTAACGGCACACTTTGACGCGGACTGCACCGTGGGATCGAGACCGATAAAAGAATAGCTGCGAATGAAAGAATTTAGTTCTTTCTCAAAGGGCAGTTCTTCGCCGTTCCTTTGGAGCAGTTCTCCTTCGGCGAGCTTAACCGCCAAACGGCTGTCAACCATGACGGTTTCTGCCCCGAGCACTCTTAGATTAAAGTCCATGAGGTTCCTCCGGGCAGATGTTGCTGACGCTCGAGGCGGCTTTTACGGCAGTGAGGAGGTTTGTTTTAGAAAAGGGAAATGACAGGTTGACCTGCGGGAAATCCCAACAGGCAGGAAGCCCGGCTGCATTAAAGAAGTTCATAACGCTTTAATCAAAAAATCTTGGCGGGACTTCTTGTGCAGACGTTTACGAACTAATCGTCAAACTTTATTTCGTTAATTATTTCACGTTTTTAGAGGGCTTGTTAAAAGAATTGATTTGCACTGTGCGGGTCTTATTTTTTTTGCTGGCTTATTCAAAAATTACAGACAACCCGATTTGATAAAATGCAAAAACCAAACTCGGTAGAGCATGACGAGAATGGAATTGGGAAGTTGCTGGTAACCTTTCCAGTCTGTGAAGAAACCAAGCAAAACGGCTCTCGGATTGCACTCCGGAGCCGCCTTAAAGGATGAGATCATGCTTAGGTTTAAATCTCATGCCTCTAGTATAGCAAAGCGTGGCAAACAATGGCTGCTTAAATTAGTCATTGCGTTGCTTATGTTGCTGGCTTGCTAGGCACTTAGGTAAAGAGCCCCAAAGCGAAAGCTGCGGGGCTCAAGTGTTTCTATGTTTGAGTTTTTATCGGCTTGTGGGCTTCAGCTGATAAACCTTGGAGAAATCCACGTCTCTAGCAACAAAGATACCGACTCTTTCGCCTTGATTCTTTGTGAGCGTCGGAGGAATGTTGCCAGACTGACGCATGGCTTCCTGAATGATTTGATTCATTCCGTCTTCACTGTTCTGGTAGTAGTTGACGCCGCCGTTGTTTTCCGACTGCTTGGTCATCGCAAAGTCAAAACCGTCCTGAATCAAAGTAAATAAAAGCGCGTTACCGAATCTAGCCCACCAGTGGAAGTCGATTTCTCCTGCCATACCCGATCCGCCCAGAGCATCGGTTGCAGGACTGTCAATATTGACGCGCACGCCTTTAGGCGTCTGGATCTGCGTCCACAGAACGAAAATTCGGTTCAAGCCGTTTTCAACCGCTCCCTTGTACTCTCCGATGGCTTTTGAGCCGCGCTCAATCAGAAGTACGCGACCGTTTGCGCTGTAAACATCGCGGGGGATGACGCACGAAGTCATGCCGGGAACAGTCGTATCAAGCTTGGTTTCCAAAACGCAGTCTATAAACGTGCCTTTAGGCAAAAGAAGATTTCTGTCCGGCATCATGGTTGCATTGGTCGGAGGCGTGGAAACGCTTGAGAGCAGTCCGCCTAATTTTCCGCCGGACGAGCGTCCCGTACCCGAATCAAATCCTTCGTCCCTAAGGGTTGACGCAAGGCCCTTTCCGTCATCGACATCGGCGTCTTTCAAAGAAGCGGATTCTGCCATCATGGGCGCCATGTTTCTCTTTTCAGCGAGTGTGGGTTCCGGTTTTTCTTTGGTGCTGTTGACCATCGGACCGTTTCCGGTTTGCCTCATCTGTATTGCAGGTGGCTCTTGAATAAGACCGGACTCTCTTTCAGGTTTGGGCTCAGCCGATTCTTTTATGACCACGGGAGCAGGCTGCGGCTCCGGCGGCTGAATCTGCGAGAGGGGCGGAAGTGTGAGCGTGCGCCCGGAAAACATTGGGGTTGCTTGCTCCTGCTGCTTCGGAGGAGCATTTCTTGCGGAATGCTTATGATAGAAACCGAAGGCAATGCAGACAAGCATAAGAACAACTAGTGCTGCCATCAAAGCCAGATTTCTGTTTTTTGCCGGTGATGATTTTTTCCCGGCTACGCTCGGTATTCCGATTTCAGCCGGATTGGGTTGAGAACCGGAAATTTGCGGTGTTGTGTTTTCATTCATTTAGTTCACCTCTTTGACAAGTTCTCGTTTCAATCCGGGCACGGATACGCCGGAATCATTCGGAGCCCCGCCGCCGCTGTAGGTTTCGTTGTAAATGCCGACGACAGCTTGTCCGGCCCTAAGCCTCAGTTCTCTGTAAACACCGTGCACGACTAGCCAGTCGCCTTTGATGTGGGAGTTGAGCAGTGTTTCCTCTTCATTCTCAGAGACTCTGTACACAGCCGGGAAGTCGGTGTGCCGGTCAAACTTCAGGTATGTGAACCTGCCGTTGTCAAACACTTCCAAAGGAGCAATTTCTTTTGAAAGAGGTGAAGAGCCGAAATTTTCGCTGTAAAACTTATTAACTTCAGATCCGTTTTTGGAATCGGTCTTATCGGTGATTTCTTTATCGGATTGGTTCAGCAGAGAATCAACTGTTTTCTTGTTCGCATTTTCCTGAGCTTTGGCTGCCTCTTCCAGCGGATAACGGAAAGTCAGACTGTAAGTTGCCTTGGCTCTGGAACCGGGATGCACATCAAAGAGATACGTATGTTTATCCGTCACAATCACAAGATTGGTTGCGCCGTCGAAGTCTTTGGGCTTCAGAAAGAAATTATTGCCACGGGCTTGAAATTCCCAAGCGGTTGAATAACCGGAACCGAAATCGCGAATCTTTTCTTCGGGAGAAAATGTGATGGTTGTAATCAAGCCGTTCGCGGCCCGGATAGGATAAACCTGACCGGGTTTGTAATCGGTGTACATCACTCTTGCGTCATACTGACTTGCTGTCGGACGCTCAAGGGCATTAACTGAAAGTCCGCAGCCGAGGAAAGATACAGCCAGCAAGAGACAGCAAAGACTTTTTCTCATGGCGCAGCTCCTTCAATAATCGGGTCAACTCGGTAGCTTGTGACAGTAAAACCAAAGGGGTTTACAAGCCTCTGCGCTTCGTCCATTGAATAATTCGGGTTGTATTCATATCCGATGGTTGCACGCCAAGAATTTCTGGCTTCTTCATTGTTGCTGTAGGTGTCAACAAGACGTTTGGTAAAACGGACGGTTGCAATTCCGTTTCCGTTGGGGACGACGGATTCAACATTGCAGATGATCTTCTTTTTGTCTTTGAGAAGGTTCTGAAGAGATTTTTTATTATCCAGTCCGTACTGGTGGTCGTAAGGATTGAATACTTCAGGAACGCTCATCAGGCGAACTCTCGCATGGTCGTTTTCCAGCGTGCGGTAGTCATAGCTTTCATGGCTCTGTGTGTAAAGGTTGAGCCAATACTTGTCCATCATTTCATCAACGGGAATGTTTTGCGGATCACGAATGTCAATCACTCGGGTCGTCCCGTTGCTTTTATCCAGCTCGACGATAAAAGGATAAGCCTCCTTTTTTACTGCAATCACGATACAAATGATGCTCACCAGCACCAAGAGACACCCCATGATTTTGGCGGCTGTCCAACCGATTGTCCTGCGCCCTTCGCCGGACAAAGAAGCCGAGTATTACATTATTGCCGGAGAAAGACGGTTCCGGGCTGTAAAGCTGAACGGAGCCAAAACAATCCGCGCAATAGTCAAAAAGACGTTCAAGCCGGAAGAAATAGGTTATGTCCAAATGGCCGAGAACATTAAAAGAGCCAATCTGAGTGTGGTCGAAATCGCAGAGTTTATTTGCCGACAGTTGGAGACCGGAGAAAAACAAGCCGATGTAGCCGAAAAATTGGGATTAAATAAGGCTATTGTTTCTCAATATGCCTCATGGACGGAATTGCCGGAATGCATTAAAGAAGCATTAACCTCAAAAAAAATCGGAAGTATTCAGTCTGCTTATGCTCTTTTCAAAACTTGGCAGGAATTTCCAAAAGAGACGGAAACTTTTATAACAGAGAACGAGAAAATTTCTTCTTCAGAGGCAAAGAAATTTGACCCTAAAAGTTTGTACGTTCAAACTTTTCAAGATCAAGAAGATATATCTCAGTCTTCAGACCAAGAGCCGGATGAACCTGTTTTAGATACTTCAGTCTCACTTGCAACGGAAGATAAAGCTGCCTCTGAAGGGCCAGAGAATAAGCCTGAAGAGGCTGACAACGGGTCTGAAGAAGCCGAAGCAGGTAACTTAGAAGAGGGCCAGAAAGAAGAGATTGAAACGCCGGAAGAATGCGCTTCAATCGACAATTATGAAGAAAAGACCACAACTGACGAGGAAGAGCGTCTTGACGTATCTGAAGAACTTGAATCGACAGCGGATGATTTTTTGCAGGTGCAATCTGAAGAATCTACTTATAAGAAACCCGTGATCCTTTGTCTGTTAGAAGGCAGAGAATGCGAACTGCTTTATAAGAAAAAAACGTTGGACGGGTTCGTTGTTGTGAAATATGAGGACGGTACGGAAGAAGAAGTTCCGGCTGAAGACGTGACGTTAAATCGCATCATAGAAGCTTGATAAAAAGGGGCCTAGTGCCCTTTACTCTCGGTATGAATAAAGATAAAACATCAATGAGTGTATGGCTGACGCAGGAAGAAAAGAACATCTGGAAGCAGCTTGCTGAGCTAAACAATATGAATCTTTCTGCCTACACCCACTTTGTCATAAAAGAAGTCATAAAGGAGTCTCTTAACCTGCCGGAGCTGAAAGTATCGCTTGATGTTGAAAGAGATAACAGCGAAGAGGATAAGCTCCCAATCAAGCTCCGAATGACAAAAAGCGAGCTGGAAGCCATTAGGAAATTAGCGGCAGTCAGAGGACAAACCCGTCAGGCACTAATCGTATCGGCCGTCAGAGAATTTCTTTTGAATAAATCCCAAATTGATCCGAAAGAGTATCGGTTGATATCGGACTCCACTCTTTCACTGAATCGGATCGGCGTGAACTTGAACCAGATAGCCAGAGTCTTGAATGAACAGAATAAAGAGGGAAAATTAAATCTTTCGGACGTTGCTGGGATACTGGCGGTCTTGAAACAGCTGAATCAAAAAATAGATCTGCATATCAAAGAGATTGATGAATTTCTTTCGCAGCACAAAGATAGATTAAAAATAAGATCAGCGGTAAAGAAAACGGAGAAGGAAAATGAATGAGTCAGTCAAGAAGTGGCTTGAAGAAAAGCGGGCCGAGCTTGCCGGGCGCCGAGATGTCGCTATTTTCATAGAAGCCAAGGACGTTTTGGACGCCATAGAGCAGCTGAGCAAACCTCGTTTATTTTCCGACTCTCGTTTGGTAGAGAGTCTGCGCTGGCAGTATTCAGAATGCGAAACCCGAAAGCAATTTTTGAGGAAAGTGCTCACTGAGCAATTCAAATTTGTCGGGCCGGATGCGAATTGCCCGGAGCCGCAAAATACGGACTCTCAAGTTGAAAGAAGAAGAGCCCGAGAAACAAGATAAAATTAGCCCCAAAACGCAAGCATGGATGGCTCTGCTTGACGGACTTGTAGGGCTAGATGTTTAGAGGAACCGCCGTGTACGGACCCGTATGCCCGGTGGTGTGGAAGGGTGGCTTATCGCCACCCCATCCGATAGGCTATAGATTACTTAGCTTTGAAATGACGCAATTGTTCATCACCGAACATAGCGGTCATCGGGACGCCCTTAGAGTCGATCATACCGCGGTGCATACCAGCGGAGTTCATCGGGAAGGCGAAGTTACCCTTAGCGTCGAGAATAATCATACCGCCCGTGCCCTTGATGTCACCGATTTCTTTGATCACTGCGTCACCAGCCTTTTGAACATTTTCACCTAAGTGCGTGTAACGGGAGTGAACATTGTAAGCGGCAGACGTACGGATGAACATTTCGCCAGAACCCGTTGCAGATACTGCTACGGACTTATTATTAGCATAGGTACCAGCACCAATCACAGGACTGTCACCGATGCGACCATAGCGCTTATTGGTCATACCACCCGTGGAGGTACCTGCTGCAAGGTTACCGTCTTTATCTAAGGCAACAGCACCAACCGTACCATACTTATAGTCATACATTAACGGATCAATGTAGAGCTCTGCGTTGGCAGTCTTTTTCTTTGTAGCGCCATCGTGGTCAAGAATAACTTGTTCTTTTTCTTGAGCTTTCTTGAGCTGGTCATAACGGTTTTGCGTGAAGAACCACTTCGGATCAACCGTTTCTGCACCGTTTTGAGCACAGAACTTTTCTGCGCCCTTCGTCGCCATCATAACGTGAGGAGACTTCGTGCGAACGATGTCTGCACAATTAATCGGGTGCTTAATATTGGTAACACCAGCAACGGCACCTGCCATAAGGGTCTTACCGTCCATGATAGAAGAGTCAAGTTCGTTCTTACCTTCATTTGTGAACACAGCACCACGACCAGCATTAAAGATCGGATTGAGTTCCATTTCGTTGATAGCAGCCTTCACTGCATCAATAGCCGTACCACCGCTAGCTAAAACTTTGTTACCAGCAAGAAGGGCCTTTTGGAGACCTGCATGGTATTCAGCTTGTTGTTCAGGGGTAAAACGGTCAGCAGTAATGTTGCCGGCGCCACCGTGAATAACAAGGCGATACTGTGCGTCAGCGGCGTTTGCAGCAACTGCAAACGTGAGACCAAGAGCCATAGCAAGAAGTTGTTTCTTCATGTTCAATCCTTTGCATTTAATTTGTCTTGCAAGATCAGCAAGATTCGACGATTGTAAAATTTGATTAAGAAAACTCCTATTAAGGTTTACTCTTACTTTTTACAAACCTCAATTTTTTAAGGAGAAACGAATTTAACAAAACTGAATTGGTTGCAGCCGTTGCCAAAGAAACCGGAAAATCCAAGGCCGACGTCAAAGAAATTTTAGAGGCCCTTATTGCCCAAGTGGTCAAAACGGTAAAGGCTGGTGATGAAATCGCGTTGATCGGTTTCGGTACTTTTAAATCTGCCGAACGTGCCGCCAGAACCGGACGCAATCCGGCCACCGGTAAAGAAATCAAAATTCCGGCATCCGTTCAACCGAAATTTATTGCCGGAAAATTGTTTAAGGAAGCTGTTAACAGCAAATAATTCACAGAAAGTACGATAGTCAAAGGGCCTCTTCGGAGGCCCTTTGGCTTCTAAGGCATTTCAAAAAGTTTGTACGTACAAACTTTTTGGCCCTTGCAGTTGCCCACAACAAACCCCGGTCGCTACAGCCAGTGCCGGAGCCAAGCGCTCCCTTGGGGTCAGTTATGGACAACTGCAAGCAAAGCGGAAGTTTCCCACAAGCCGTGTAAACCGGCTGTGGAAAACTTAAGGTCAACATCAAAAATCAGAACCCGTTTGCTGCCTTACTTAGAAAAAACGCGGCAGCCGGGCTAGGGGTTGAAGGGAGCGCTTAGCCTCCCCTCTAAAAACAAATTAAAAGCAAAAAAGAACTAAGGCAGGATCGCATTTTGGTGTCTAGTCTAAAGACCTAGACGCCAAAATGCATCAGCACCTCGCTATCGCTCGGTCGAAAATTAAAATTTTCGGCTGTCCTGCCCACCGCTAACGCGGTCGAAACCTCGGGTTTCGGGGATAGTTAATTTAAGAGAGTTTTATGGTTCTGTAACTTGTTGTTGGTGTAATCAACAACGCCCTTTATGATTAGCTTTTTAACTGCCTTAATGATTAATTCCATAACAGCATAATCGGGGACACCATCTCTTTCGGGTAACAGAATATCTAAAGAATCTGCATCTTTGGGATAGAAATTCCGTCCATAGTCGAATTGACCATTGTGAGAGGATTTATGAATTGCACTTGCTACAAAGATAGCTGCATTTTCTTTCAGTTTTTCCGTGTGGACAACAGCAACATGGTCGTCTGCTCCGTATTCGAAGCTACGATACTTTGCCGATCCAAACATATCTATAGTTATTGTGTTTTTTGAAAAAACTGTAACTTTATTCCCAATAAAATCAGAGACACCTTCTTCGGATTCTCCGGCAGTGACAAAAGGAAGCTTTCCGGGAACTCTGTCTTCACTTTTTAATCGCTTACCTCGTGTGGAGTTTCCAAATAAGGATTTTAAGTTATAAGTAGAAAAGGAAATGGCGTCTATATCTTTTAGAGCAATTATCTCTGTCGGTGTTAAATCATAATCGAGCAATCCATTAGCTTTTAAAAAGGCGTAGAGGTTGGAGAGACGTTCTTCCTCTATCTCTTCAATTAAAGCGTTAATAAAATCAAAATCAATTTCCCCATTAGATATTGGCAAAGAAATAACATCGTTTTTAACTCGGTCCCAACTGGCTTTTTTTTCATAACCATAAAGGGGTTTAATGGCTTTCTGAATAGCGGATGCAAAAAACATTAAAGTCTTTGGGATAACTTTCAATTCCGATTTTGGTTTGATTAAATAAGCGTTGTAGAGGACTCCCGTCTTACCCGGTTGAGGATAAACATCGCCTGTGGAAACTGCGCCATCATTGACTATATCTATAGACATTGAGACAGACCCCCATTCACTTTCTTTACCGTAATACATGATTCCATTGTTTCCATTTTTAGCATTAACCAATGGAAGATTGAAAGTTGCAGTTTTTTGGGGCGAAATGTCTTGTTGCTTATCAAAATTTTGCTTTATTCCAACGGAACACTTTTCAAAAAGATCTTCTATTTTAAAATTCCCCCACTTAGTGTTTGAAAGCTCACCACTAAGTGGGGTTGCTATTTTCCCAGTACAGATTCCCGGTTAGATTGTTCTTTTATAAGAGTTGAAATTTCCCAAGCGAGGTAATCTGCTACTGTCTTTTTAAAATCTGCAATAGTTGGTTTAATATCTCTTGGAGCTGCTTGATTCCAATCAGAACCGTTTTTAGGATCAATTTTTCCTTCGTAATAATCTTTATCACTTAGGTACTTCAACTTACTTTTTCCAAATCTGACAAGTTGAACAACCTCCTCATACCTCTCTTTTGCATGGTCGGTATCTCTAAGATTCACACTTGCCTTCTTGCGATTCGTTCGAGTGTATCCGTCGTTAGAAAAGTCGATGAACTTTACAGTGTCATCAGCTTGATGAGGTTCATTGACTCGGAAAACATAGACGTAGGTCTGCACGTTCGATTTTCCAATAAACAAGTCAGTTGGCATCTTGATACTTGCCAATAAAGTATGTTTCTCTAAGATTCTTCGGTTGTAGTCAGTTGCTTTTCCGCTTCCAGACGAACCTTGAATGATGATGGCTGCATATCCTTTATCCATCATTCCAAGGGCTTTTTCCACAAAAATCATTCCGTTCCCAGCTGCGGAATACGGAGGATTGAGTACAAAGGCACTGGCAGGAAATTTTTCAGTTACTTTGCCGAAGCCATATTTCCCGTCGAAATCGTGCAATGAATCCTTATTAAGAATGTTTGAGCTGCCGTCTCCCATAAGAATCATGTTGAGAATAGCCAACATATAAATGCTTGGGAGCACCTCTAAACCGAGCAGTTGTTCGGCCCTAATAGTTGCTTCCTTTCGGGCTAGTTCTTCCGGTGAATTAATTTTGTTTTTTGCATCTATTAACATCTCATTCATAGCTGCAACCAATAACCCGGCGGAACCGGTGGCAAAGTCCCAAACGTAGGAATTCATATCCACTCTGGCTAACTTAGCCAGAAGTTTTGCAACGTAAGAACGTCAACTTCCAGCGTTTTTCTACTCCCTACCCAGAGGTAGCTTAAAAACGGCA
>OHLZ01000391.1_pt1 | contig 18735 bp, 17 predicted proteins | sample 1569211 | NCBI WGS metagenome assembly OHLZ01 (sample SAMEA3879606, study PRJEB24766) | human gut metagenome | biome: human-associated habitat; feature: feces | place: USA | collected 1985/1987
CCCTTGATGAAAACGGGCGGCTGATACCGAGGGAGGATTACCGCATTTCTTCCCTTAACTGCGGGGGCGAGGATTTCGCTGTTGCCTGTATGCGGGCTAATCTCCACTATGAGAAAAACCAAAAACGGGAAGATGTGAAAAGCCACCACTATATCATATGCTACGAGCTGATCCAGCTCATCATCGAGAAAAACAACCTCCACGACTTCGACACCTGGATTTTCTTCAAGTGGAGCCGAGGGGGAAGCAGTCGAACTCGGCGGCTTCCCCTTTAACAAAAGGGGATTCGTCGGTCCAATACTCATCCAGCGAGAACCAGTCCCGCCACGTGATTTCCTGCTTGTCGTCCTCAGAGAACCACATGCTCACGACAAGCTTATCGTCGTACAGATAGACCTTGTCCACGAAATACTCGAAGACTTGGTCTCGAATCTCCGGGTCGTTCACGTCGGCATGCAGGAACTTGTCGAAGTACGCCTGGATGCTGTGCCTGTCCTCGCACAGCGACGCCCGGACGTTTTCCGTCTCTATGGCATCGTTCAGGGCGCTTTTTTGCTCTTCGAGCTGCGTGAGACGTTCCGTCACCGTATCGCTGACCACGCCCCTCTCGATGACCTTCACGAGGTTCGCAAGGCTTTTCTCCACTTCCCTGCGCTTCGCTTCCAGCGCTTCGAGATACGCGGTGTCGTTGTGGTTCTTCTCGTAATACTCCGCCGCGTCCAGAGCGAGCGCCGTCACGTTCTCCTCGTCGTCGACGATGTTGTGCAGGGCGAACAGCACCATGTCCTCCAAGTCCCGCTTGCGGGCCTTGTGCAGGTGGCACTCTTTCCTGCGCTGGGCGGAGCAATAGTAGTAGTAATACGTCCGCCCGGTCTTGCTCGTACCTGACACGCCCTGCATGGTGCTTCCGCACTCACCGCAATAGAGCTTGCCCGTGAGCCAATAGCGCGGAGCCTCGGCGTCGTCCATGCCGTGCGCCCGCTGGGAACCCTTGCGCTTGTTCTCGGCGAACCGCCTTTGCGCCCTATCGAAAGTCGCCTCGTCGACGAGGACGGGCATTCCGCTGGCGACCGTGATGTCGCCGTGGTGGTACTCGCCGATGTAGGCGCGGTTCTTGAGCATCTTGTTCAGCATGTTCACGCTGAACTTCGCGTTCCTCGGCGTGCGCAGGCCCTGCGCGTTCATCTCCTCGGCAATGGTCTTCAGCGGCTTGCCCGACGCGTATTCCCCGAACGCCCACTGCACGAACGGCGCCGTGTTCGGGTCAGGGATGTACTTCTTCGTGGACCTGTCCACGTCGTAGCCGAACAGCTTGTGGCCGTTGTACAGGGCGTGCTGCGCGTTGTAGTCCATGCCGCGCTGGATGTTCTGCGACAGCTGGCGGCTGTAATACTCCGCCATGGCCTCCATCAATCCCTCGATGAGGACGCCTTCGGGTCCCTCCGTCGGGATATGCTCGGCCAACAGGTGAATCTCACATCCCGCGTCGCGGATTTTCTTCTTCGCCATCGCCAGAACGTATTTGTCGCGCCCCAGGCGGTCGGTCTTCCACATGATAAGGGTATGGGGACGGATTTTTGCGACCTCCGACAGCATCTGCTGGAACCCCGGTCGTGCGTCCGTGGTGCCGGATATTGCCGCGTCCTCATACTCCTGCACGATTTTGAAGCCGTGCGCATCCGCCCATTCGTGAGCAAGCTCGCGCTGCTGGTCGATGCTCGCCTCGTTCTGCGAGTGGGACGAGAAGCGATAGTACGCTATCGCAAGGTTGTTGTCGTTCGGCGCGAATTTCTTCTTACGTGCCATAGGTTTACCCCCTCCCGTAATTTCTGCTTATAGGCTTTCACGTTAGTCCCACCTATATGATGAATTGCGTAAATACGCATTTAATTATAAAACCCGCCGCCCAAAAGAGCGACGGGCTTATTCTTTTACGCTCCGACAACCCGTCTAGTCGTCGCTATCAGCTTATCCTTGTACTTCGCCACATCGGCAATCGCCAGCTTCTCAATGGCGCGGATATAACGCTCCATGTAATCGAAGTTGATATTGCCATCAGATGTGACGGGGAGGCTGACTTCACAGAGCTTCACCCTGTCCCACGTAGCTTTCTTGTCATACGAAAACTGTTCTTTCGTAATTTTTTCTATGCACTTTGCCATATACAAGAGAGCTTCTGCAGTTTTGACTTCAGCCACGGGCTTAATCAAATACGCATCCCAAAGTACCCCCACAGGCTGCGGCTGAGCATAGACGGTGCCCGTGGCAACCGCTCCGTTCTGGATAACGTCAATACACATCTCCTGAGTGTTCCAATCAGACTTACGCCCGTAGAACATGATTCCGTTATCACCAACCTTCGCGTTTACCAAAGGGACGCAATACTCCTCATTTGGAACAGTCGACGTATCGCGTCTTTTGTCGAAGTCCGCCTTTTTGCATTTTGCTTCGAGCTTGTTAAACACATCGCCGACCTTAAATGCCTTGAAAGCTATCTGCCCATTGCGGCAATCAGCCTCCGAAGCGTCTGATTCGTCAGAAACGGATTCTGGAGAGAGCGCGAGTATTTCTTTGTCCTCATCGGTCAGCTCGTAGTCATCAAGACCAGAGGCCATAAGATAAGCGTCAAGCTCAGCGATGCGCTCCTGTTCAAGCTCAGCGATGCGTTCCTGTTCAATTTCAGTGATTCGCTTTTGCATGTACTCATAGTCAATGTCATTAACCGTGTACTGATGGTTAGAATTGCTCGACTCAACAACTGGCAACTCAAACCTAGCTTTTTTCGCTACGGACCAATGTCTTGCGTATCCAAGGTTGGGTATCGCTTTCTTCCAACAAGTTATGATATACAGCAGCACTTCATCGGGCATCTCGACCAATGGAACAAGCACTTTTACGTTGTCCATGACGCAAAAGTCCTCATGTACGATATTCATCGTTCGCGTATGGTCACCAAACACAAGATAGACCGGCGCTTTTTCCGTAATCTTGAACAACGGCTCCCTATCCACAAACCCAACGCGCCCATTATTACGCGTATCCGAAGAATAAGCGGGTGTTTTGCCAGCGGGAACCAACTCACGTTTTGATACCTTGAAAGACTGGGGCAGCAGCTTGAACAAATCCGAATAAACATACTCCTTATTCATCCACGCTCACCTCGCCTTTCAGAATCGCGCCGACCTTCCACGCGAGGTAGTCGGCGACGGTCTTCTTGAAGTCCTCCTCCGTGGGCGTGGTGTCAATCTCCTTGTGCTGGTTGAACGTCCAGTCGTTCCCGTCCAGCGTGACCGTGTCGCGGATGACGAGGCCGTTCGCCTCGGTGTAGTAGCTTGTTTTCGGCTTTTTGCCGAGGCAAATTGCAGCCACCTCGTCATAGCGCTCAAGAGCATGGTCGGTGTTGCGCAGGTTGACCTTCTGCGTGGACTTTTTGCGGTTCTGGCGGGTATAACCGTCCTCCGAGAAGTCGATGAATGTCACGACATCATCGGCTTCGTGCGGGCGGTTGACCTGAAACAGATAGATTGCCGTCTGAACGGACGATTTGCCACTGAACAGGTCATCCGGCATATGCACACTCGCAATCAGCGTGTTCTTCTCCAGAATCCGCTTCGCGTAAACGTCGCCCTGCCCGCTTCCAGCGTTCTCCTGAATCAGAACCGCACCGTAGCCCGTCTCCATGCGAGAGAGCGCCTCGTCAACAAATATAAGGCCCTTGCCCGGAGCCGAATAGGGCGGGTTCAGCAGGAACACGTTCGCCGGGAATGTGTCCTTGTGACTCTTGATGAACTTCGGGCCTTCCTTGTGCGAATCGCCGCAGATAATCTGTGAGGACCCGTCACCCATGAGAATCATATTCAGAACGGCGAGAATGTAGATGTTGCCCAGAATCTCGATGCCGAGCAGCTGATTGTGCTTGATGTTCTCGACCTTGCTACCCAGCGTCTGCGTGTCCTTGATGCGCTTCTTCGCATCGTCAATCATGATTTCCATGGCAGATACGAGGAATCCAGACGACCCCATACAGGTGTCCCACACAAACGAATCCTTATCCGTTCTCGTAATTCGCGCCATTAGCATGGTCACAAAGCGAGGCGTCAGTACCACATCGTTGAGCTTGTCGTTCTCAATGGCAACCCAGTCGTTCAGACTGTTCAGAATCTTTCCAGTGAAATCCAAGTGGATGTTGCTTTCAAGAAGCGGCAGGATGTCCTCCTTGACCTGCTTGTAAATGGACTTGATAACGCTTTCGCCGTTCACGGGCTTCCAGAGGTCGCGCTTCTCGAACACGGGCTTCAAATAGTTCAGCACCATGTTGACCTTGTCGGCTGAACAGTTCTTCTTGTGCAGGAACGCCTTCGTCCTGCGCAAGACGATACTCCCATCGTTATCATCATGGTCATCGTTGCTATAGAAATCAGCAACCTCCAGTGGCTTTACGCCTTCAGTCGTAAGCCCCGCCATAATGAGGCCGCAAAACAGGTACAACTTTTCGTTGGTGCCCAGCAAGGTTTTGATGCTCGCATCGTCGTAAATTCTCTGATGGATTCCTTTGATACTTTGCTCCAGCAGCTCTTCTTTATCGCGCTTAAGTTTTTCCTTCTCGGCATCCGTCAGCGAGAGCTTGTCAAGCTCGGCAAAAAACGTATCAATGTTTGACGATTTCATCTGCACGAAATCGAAGCCAGCCAGCTCCTTCGGGACCCTATCGTTTTTCTTCGCAACGTAGTAGGCCTTGACCTCCGAGTCGGCGACACAACCCTCCTCAAGCGTCGTTCCGTTGATGCCAACGATGATGACTTCGCTGTATGTGCCTTCATCCAAAATCGCCAGACCATAATGCAAAGCGCCGTTTACGGCGAACTGCTGCACGACACGATTTGGATTCTTACCGCCGCTCACCAGCTCAATATCACCGCCAGATGTCAGCTTTTCAAGCCTGCCCTTCAGTCCCTTGGCCTCAATCATCACGGGGATGTCTCGTCGGGTCTTGTTTTGCAGCAGAAGCTGAATATCCGGGTAGTTCACACCCGAGCCGCCGGATTTGGAGTCAGCATCTTTAAGCGCCTTAGTGATAGAGCTGTTAATCTCTTCGGTCTTGCCAAAATGCCGTATTCCGAGGTTATCCAAGAGCGCCTTAAAGTGCTCCTCAACTTTTTCCTCAATGCTTTTTGCCATTTACTTCTCCACCTCCTCAAGATGCTCCTGCACCCACTCGTGGATGATTGCGGCAATCGTTGTCTCGCGCTCCGCAGCCATCATCTTGAGTGCCTTCTTGTCGCTCACGGTGAGCGACAGCGAGAGCGTCGTGCGCTTCTCGTCCGCCGTCGTGTCGGCGGCAACAGCCTTCTCTATCTTCTTCTGCTCGGCCTCGCGGTCGGCAGCGTATTTCTCGAACATATTCGCCATGGCGGCTCGACCTCCTTTAATCATTTACGTATTTGTACAATTATACATCATCGAGACGCATTTGTCCAGAGGGACAACGCCTCTGACCTGCGGTTATTCCTTTGAAAAACCCGCAGCCTCGCGCACCGTGCCCACCAGAGCAAGAGTCGCCTTCGCAGCCTTGCCGCGTCGGTCGAACTCGACCACGGACTTGCCGGCGGCTCCCGCCTGAACGAACGCCTCGGACTGGGGCAGCGTGGCCACCGTCTGGTCGCCAGCCAGACCCTCGAACCACGCCATGAAGTCGCGGGACGCCTTGAAGCGGTTCCACCCGTTCATCACGTAGACAATCTTCGCGCGGCCGTTCTTGAACACCGCCTTGCGCATGCGCATCAGCGGCTCGATGTCCCTCGACGTGGTCCTGGTCGGGATGACCACCACGTCCGCCTCCTTCAGCCAGTCCGCCAGCCCCTCCTGCAAGGCCCCCGGCGTGTCCACCACGGCGACCTGCGCACCGTCCGCCTCATGCGTCTTGTGCAACGTGCCGCCCTGCGTGTCCAAGTCGTAGAAGCTCACGGGGATGCCGGAGCGCTCGAAGGAGAAGGCAATCTCGTCGGCGACCAAGGACTTGCCCACGCCGCCCTTCTGATTGCATACCAGAATCGTCTTCATATCTTCACCTCGCTATATATTTAATCAATTACGTATTTCCATATTTAATTATATGAGCCGACAAGTACATGTTCAACCGCCACTTTCGGGGGCTTTGTCTGGGCTTTTGCTGGTCTCCAAACGGGCTTCGCGCCCTCGCTTCGCTCCGTCCGCTCCGCCGCGTTTTCCGAATCCGGCTCATAAATGAGCGGACGACGAAAACGCCGATTTTCCGCCCCTTGCGCGTACGCCCATCAACAGCCCTTTTGAAGGTCTCTTTATAGCCCGCGAGCGGGGACTTGAGAAAGGGAGCAGCTTGACGCTGCTCCCTTATCTTTTCGGCTACTCGTCGAACTGCGTGTCCTTGCCCGCCGACCTCGGCGTCCTCACGGGCGCACGCCGCTCGGCCTCCTTGACACGGCGCTGCATGCGCTCGTGCTTCAGACGCTTCTCGCGCTCGTCCTCGTCGGACAGCGCCTTCTCCGCTGCCTTGAGGCGCTTCTCGGCATCCCACATGTTCTTGCGGGACTCGTACACGCGCCTCTCCGCCTCCTCGCGCTGCCTGCGGGCTTCCTCATCGAGCACCTGCTTAATCATCATGTGCAGCATCATGGCTGTCATGTCGGCCATCATGCGGGACACGGGGTCCTTGGCGTTGCATCCCGCCTTGGCGAACACGTGCATGCCGGCCAGAAGCCCCGGACACGGGCTTTGCAGGGTGTCGCGTGCCTCCTTGGAGGCATGGAACTCGCGCCTTGCGGCGTCCACGTCCTCGCGCAGCTTCGCCAGCTGCTCGTCCGGGTGGTTGTGCGCCTCCACGAGCGCCTCGTAGCGCTCGTCCATGAAGGGCTTGCCCTCCTCGCGTGAGCGGTGGATGTGCGCCTTCTGGAGGTCGGACGCCATCTCCGACACGTACGCCCGGTCGAGGTCGTACACGTCGAGAGCGAAATCCGCATGGGGCTGCTCCTCCGGTGCTACCGTCTCGGGCACGTCGGGAAGGACTTCCGGTGCCGGGGCGTCCTGCTGCGGTACCTCAAGCTCGCGCTGCTTCGCCTCGAAGTACGCCTCGATGCCCTCGCGGGTCAGGTCGTCGGCGAGGTTGGAGGCACGGCGCTTGCGGGTGCGGCGCTTCGGTCCCCACTCGTCCACAGCCTTGTAGGACCATCCCGTCGTGACCTCGCCGGTCTTCCCGTCGGTCTTCGCGGTCTCCTTCAGCGTCACGCCGCTCAACTCAAGATTGCGCCTGAACTCGTCCAGCGTGCTGGAGCGGTCGCGGGCATCCGCCACCCTGTCGCCGAGACGCCGGTCGAAAGAACCGGGCTGGAACGTCTCGCGCTTCTGCTCCCAGAGGGACATCTCCTTGTCCGCCCCGAGCACCGAGAAACCATTCTCACGGCTCAGCTCATCATTGACCGCCTTCACACGCGGAGCGTAGAGGCTCGTGTCCCCCTTGTTGATGACCTGACCGGTACGGGCGTCGTGGTTCGCAATGGTCGCGTGCGCATGCACGCAGCCTCCCTCGCCGTCCACGTGCATGGTCACCCAGCACATGGAGTCGGGGGCAAGCTCGTGGCACAGCGTGTACGCGTACTCCATGCCACGCTGGATGTCGTCGGCCTTGCTTGGGTCAAGCTCGTCGGTCGCCCATGAGATGCGCAGCTCGTAGCCCTCGTTGACCGCGTTCGGGTGGCGATGCTTCTGCCCCTCGCAGTAGACAATGAAATCCCCTCTTGAGGCGGCGTCACCCATCTGCGCGGCGATGCGGTCCGTGCCGTTTTCCAGATGAGCGCGTCTGCGCTTTCCCTCGCCGAACTCGGTGTACGACATACGCCCGCGCACGTTCGGAAGCGACTGCACATGCGTCGTTGACATCAGACATCACCTCCCGTCTCCACGTACGCCTGCAAATCCGCACGCAGTCCATCGACTTGCGCCCGGAGCTTGTCCACCGAATCGCGGAACTCGCGGAACGCTTCCGCCTCGTCCTTCGTCCTCATTTCCTCACGCGCCGCGTCGAGCACTCCCATGCCGCTCAAGCGCCGGTTGCGCGCGCGGGCAATCTGATTCATGTTGACGCCGATGCGGTTCAGCTCGACACGGACACGGTCCAGGGCCGGGACGTCCAGAACCACCTCGCGGCTGGGCGGCGCGTACCGACTCGCGTACAGCTCACCGCGAAGAAAATTGGAACGCGAGCACGTCCCGCGCTGCTCGTCCAGCAGGGAAAGCTCCGCGTCGTTCATACGCACCTGAACCACCTTGTCACGGCGGTCTTTCACGTACTTCTGGCGCGTCGCCTTCCCGCTTCTTTTTTCATACGTTTCTGCTATGCGGAACACCTCCTTTGCTGCTATCCGAAACGCCCGCCTGCGGCGGACAATCCGAAATGCCGTTTTCGGCTAATCTCACAACGTCGCTGCGCAAAGGGGAAAAGAGCAAGCATTGACTTCGTACGTACAAATTGCGATTCTCGCAATTTGCCCTACTCCGTCAGCTTGCGAGGGGGCGGCTGCGCCGTCCCCTTCAAACCCCCGCCTTTTGTCCACCGAGCCTCGCCCGTCCATGTCGGACACGGGAACGACTTCCCCTGTCCGACATGGAACCCGAATCCCTCGGTGGAACCCGGCACGGCTACCCTTGGTAGGCCGTGCCGGAAAAACCGCCGTGCGCTTCCGACGACTCTCCAGCTTCTGCGGTAGGAACATGACCGGAATCCGCAGCGCCAGCGGCGCGCGCATCCGGCGTTCCGTGTCCGGTGCCCGGCTTCAGTCCCTTGACGAAGTCAAGGACCTCTTCCGCCGAACCCATGTCCTTCACTTCAGGGAAAACCGTCACGAGCGCGTCGGCGTAAGCCTTCGTCCTCGCGGCCTGCGCCTCGCGGCGCAGCTTCTTCGCCTGAGCCTCTAACGCACGTGCCTTCTCGGCCACATCATCAAACCTCTTCGTTGCCATAATCTATTCCTCCTTGTTCGTCGAATCAGTTGTCGTTGCATCTTCCGAAGCAGCCACGCCCATACGGACAAGACCGCGAGTGCGTTTCGAACCGTGATACCAGTAGTAGCGACTTGAAATCGAGCCTCGATACCCCGACTCCCACTCACGGACGTCATACGTACCAATCAATCCCTCGGGCGTTTCGTACATCTCGTCGGGGATGGAAACAGGATTGTCCGAATAGTCCCATCCTTCGTAATCGGAGATGATTCCCTTGACGTCATTGATGAGCGATTTGCGACTCTGGCATCGTCCGCTCGGGTTGTTGCGCATAAACCAATGGCGATACAAATCGAATACGAACTGCCACGGCAAAACGTCCCATGTCGCCCGTATGAGAATGTCGTCAAGGAACTGGCGAACCGGGTCGTTCGTCAGACGGAACTCGTCCAGAAGCTCCTAGCAAGCCGCCGGCTCATCAAGCTCGTAATAATCCGTTTCGGCGAGCACGTGGTACAGCACGTATTCGAGGACGTCCTTACGATGCAGGTAGTCGTCCTTGATGTACTTGCGCTCCTTGCCCTGAAAACGCTTCTTGAACGGAATCACCAGCAGGCGGCGGAGCATGGATTCGGACTTATCCCGAACCCTCGGAATCTCGTTGACGCACTGCACCATGAAACCGTTGAAAAGCACGTCGCGCGGGTCGCGGTTCTTGCGATTCATCTGGAACGGGTCGCCCGTGATGATGCTCTTGAGCGACGCCGCGTCGTCCACGAACGTGCCCGTGTCGTTCTCGTCGGTGATAATCACGGACGCATGCATCAGCGACGTGAGCATGAAATCCTTGCCGAAGTTCTTCAGCGGAATGGAAGTCCAGTCGCCCGGTCCGCAAAGATTGCGAAGCAGGGTGCAGAGCGTGCCCTTGCCGTTGTTGCCGGAAGGGGAATAGAGCCATGCGGATTTATTCCAGCTCACGTACGGGCGAACCGTTGCGCCGATAATCTGCCACAGAAGCGAAACCACATCGGGGTCGTCGGACAGATCGTTCATCCACGACACGACATCCCAGTCCGTGCCGTCCTCGTTGTTGTGGATGACGGGGTTCCGGGCACGGTCAACGAAATCGACGTGCTTCTTGCTCGTGAAGACGAACGCAGGGTCGAACGCCATCAGAATCTTGTTGCCGTAATCGTAGATGCCGTTGTTCACGGCAACCAAGTCGCGATTGCGGCAGCGCTCCACGCGAGGGCAAATCGCGCGAAGGGCCTCGATGGTCTCGTTTACGTCCTTGATGGTGCCCGTCTTGCAATAGCCGCGGATAAGGCTCTTCAGATTCTGCTCGCCAACGTCGTAGCAGCCCTCGTTGTCGCCGCTGTACTGGTAAATGCCGATGTCAAAGTTGCCGTCGTCATGCGAGTTGTTCCAAAGGATGCCCACCGCATGGTGCAGCTTGTACAGGATGATGGCAATCTGCAAGGTATGGAGACCCGACAGGCGCTTGTAGCGCTCCGCGCCCTCCTTCTTGTCGGGATAGGCGTCCTTCAGCTTCGCTCCAGGCGCCGCGTTCGGGTCGCGTTGACCTAAGTTGTACGCGTCGATGCAGCGGTTCGTCAGCGTCAGAAGCTCAAACTTGAGCGTGTCGCGCGAGGGCGGGTCCTCGGGGTCTTTGTCCTGCAGGTAGAACAGCGTCGCATACTCCAACAAATCGTCGTACGCGATAGTCTGCTCGGAACAGAACGACACGATGTCCGCTGCACAATCATCGGGAAGAACAAGGCCCGTCAATTCCTCTTGAATATCAGGCGCATCCGTGCTAAAATCTTTATATATTGATTGGGCCGTCCCGGAAGCTGTGCAGGCATCGGGGCGGTTTTCTTTTGCCTCCATAAACTCATCTCCTCTCAGTTCTTCGGCTCAACCAGCATGTAATGCTCGGAAATCCATGCCTCAATGTCCTCCCGCTTGTAAAACACCGAGCGGTTGAACTTGTAGAATCTCGGACCCATGTCCGTAGCCCGCCACTTACGCAGCGTCGCCGGGCTGATGCCGAGCATGTCCGCCACCTCGGCCGTGTTCAGGAAATTCTTTTGATGAATCTGTTTCTCTTCCATTCGCTACCTCCCACATCCAATCTCGAACGCAAACAAAAAAAGCTCCTGCGGAAACCAAGACGGACGGAAGGCATAAAAGCCTCGTCTATCTCGATTTCCACAGGAGCTTTGCTCGTCGTTGTTTCACCTGTGACGCTCGGCCCTTATTCCCGATGGCAACCCCACATCTGAGACGGGACGGGTGCTGGACCTATAATTCTCATACGTTAATCATACAACAGAAATGACAAGAACGCATCTGTACGTCCACCCGCATCCAACTGCCGCCCGCAGGGCGGCCACCCTTGCATCGAGCGAACGCGAGATGCAAGGGCGCTCAAATGCCCTCAGACCGCTTCAGAGGCGTTTTAAGGCACGAAAAAAGCCCGAGGGGTACACGAGTACCCCAACGTGCTTAATACGGGCTTAAAACGTCTCAGAACGCGAAATACGGCGTTTCACAGCAATAGGAACGAAAAGGGGACGCCATCAGGCGTCCCCAAATCTATATACAAGCGCAAACTCATTCTTGTAAAAGAAGAGTTCGACGCTTCCTCTTTTGGTGGATTTTCAAAACCTTCTGCGCGGTGCTGATCGTCACGAACACCTGGAACATCGTCATGGCGGTGTTCGATGTGGCGCAGAATGTGGTCAGCCAGTCGGCGGGGGTCATCATCTCGGATGCGGGCATCGACATCTCCAGCGTGGTGGGCGATCTGAAGACCCAGCTTGCCGACTGGAGCGTGGGTGCCCTGTTGGGGCTGTGGTTCCAGAGCGTGTTCGTGGGGCTGTGTACGCAGATACTTTCCATCTGCATCTTCCTGGTGATCTACGGCAGAATGATTGAGGTATATTTGGTGACTTCCATTGGACTGATTCCCTTTGCCACAATGGCCAACCGGGAGTGGGACTCCACGGGGCAGAACTATCTTCGCTCCTGCTGGCCCTGGGCTTCCAAGCCTTCCTCATTATGATCTGTGTGGGCATCTATGCCGTGCTGGTGGAGGGCATCTCCACATCCGGCGACAACATATCTGCGGCCATCTGGGGCTGCATGGGCTATACGGTCCTGCTGTGCTACACCCTGTTCAAGACCGGCAGCCTGGCAAAATCCCTGTTTGGCGCACATTAAAGCACCTACCCTCCACTATACAATACTGTTTACTAGTGGTAAAATAATAAAAAAATATCTGTATAGAATGGAGTGAAAGTTGTGGGTAAATCTTATCATAAAGCGTTAGTTATTTTTATTGATATATTAGGAAGTCAAAATCGGGAAGACTTTGATATTTTGTATCATGTGAATTCAATTTTCCATAATCAACTTGAAAAAAATCAACAACAGGATCAATCCCATACCGTTTACGAGCGACATATTTATACTTTTTCTGATTGCTCGTACATAATATATGATTTTAAAGAAGGTGTTGACGAGTCAAGAAAGGACATTCAAAAATTAATGAATGTTGCCCTATATAACACCCAAACTCTAATTCAAGAATTTCTGTTTAATGAATTTATTTGTAGAGGGGGTGTTGCTTATGGTGATATTTACTATGAAAAAGCGAGAAGTTTACTTTTTGGGCCAGCCGTCAATTCGGCATATTACTTAGAAAGCAGAGTCGCTAAATATCCGAGAATCGCCATAGACGATTTTGTAGCAGAAAAAGTCATCTCTTACCATCAGCAACTTCTCAAAGCTGCGCCATCTGAAGAACAAAGAGAGTTTATAAAATCAGTCAATGGCGATATCATTCTTCAAGACAGCGATAACTGTTATTATCTCAATTATCTTTGTTCTGTTAAACAGGGGCATGACTATTACCATGGCAAAGAACTCTTACGGAGGCTTCGAGAATTAATCGACAACGAAGTCAGAATTCAGCAAAGCAATCCTAAAAAAGAAGAAGCTCAAAAGATACTCGCAAAATATCAATGGCTTTCTAGTTATATTGATGATTCTATACCAGCACAAAATACCGGGAGTACACTTCTGTATTTTAATTTTCAATAATATAGTTCAAAAAAGGCACCTATCTAGAAGATGGGTGCCTTTTCCTTCAAAAGGTGGTGTTTGCAATCGCTTATGTAACAATCCCGAAGGACCTGAGCCGGATACAGAGCAAGGTCCTGTTCGGGCTGACCAAACGACAAGTGATCTGTTTCGGAGCGGCGGCGCTGGTAGGCGTGCCGCTTTTCTTTTTGGCAAAGGCGAGCCTGGGGACCACCACGGCGGCGCTGTGCATGATCTTGGTGATGCTGCCCTTTTTCCTGTTCGCCATGTACGAAAAGAACGGGCGGCCGCTGGAGGTGTTCCTGGGCCATCTGATCCAGAACAAATTCATCCGGCCGAAGGTGCGCATCTACCAGACCAACAATCTCTATTCCGCCCTGGTGCGGCAATCCCAACTGGAACAGGAGGTGAAGCGGATTGCGAGAAAAGGCAGAAAGACCGGCAAAGCGTAAGCTCACCCGTGTCGAGCTCAAGCAGATCGAGGCGGTGATCCGGCAGGCGAAGGGCGACGGGAAAAACCATACGGTGCAGGACAGCATCCCGTTTCAGAATATGTTCCCCGATGGCCTGTGCAGGCTGGAGGGTGGGACTTTCTCCAAGACCATTGCCTTTGAGGATGTGAATTACCGCCTTGCTGGGCCGGAGGACCAGCGGAGCATCTTTGAAAGCCTCTGCGACTTCTACAACGGCTACGACCCCTCCATTGGCGTGCAGGTTTCTTTGGACAGCCGCAGCGGAGGCAGCGCCGCCGATGAACTATTCGGCATCACCAGACAGGGCAACGACCTGGACCCCATCCGGGACGAGGCGGTTGACATCCTGCGGATGCAGTATAAGCGGGGCAACAATGGCTATGTGAAAACCAAGTATGTGACCCTGACCATCGAGGCGGAGAACCTGACCGCAGCCCGGGCGCGGTTTGCCCGGATTGAAACCGACACTCTCAACCGCTTCAAGGTCATGGGGGCTGCGGCTCATGTGCTGGACGGAAAGGAACAGCTGGAGTTACTTTACAACATCCTTCACCCGGAAGGCGGGCAGTTTGCCTTTGAATGGGACTGGCTCCCGACCAGCGGCCTTTCGGTAAAGGACTTCATTTCTCCGTCCTCCTTCCACTTCGGAGAGACCCGAACCTTCCGCATCGGCAGGCGGTACGGGGCGGTGTCCTTCCTGCAAATTCTGGCGCCGGAGATGCACGACCGCATCCTCACCGACTTCATGGAGGCGGACGGGAATATCATGGTGACCATGCACATCCGGGGCATCAACCAGAACGAGGCCATCAAAATGGTCAAGCGGAAGATCACCGACCTGGACGCCATGAAGATACAGGAGCAGAAACGGGCAGTACGCAGCGGCCACGATATGGACATCCTTCCCTCCGACCTCTCCACCTACGGCGGCGCGGCAAAGGACCTTCTCACCGACCTGCAATCCCGCAACGAGAGAATGTTCAACATGACCTTTCTGGTGCTGCACACGGCGGAGACCCGGCAAAAGCTGGAGATCGCTGTATCCCAGGCGGCCAGCGTCGCCCAGACCTACAACTGCCTTCTGACCCGGCTGGACTTCCAGCAGGAGGACGGGCTTATGAGCAGCCTTCCCCTGGGCCTCAACCGTATCAAGATCGAACGGAGCCTGACCACTTCGGCTCTGGCGGTGTTCGTCCCCTTCGTCACCCAGGAGGTATTCATGGGCGGCGACGCCATGTACTACGGCCTGAATGCTCTGTCCAACAACCTGATTATGGTGGACCGGAAGAAGCTGAAAAATCCCAATGGTTTGATTCTCGGCACTCCCGGTTCTGGCAAAAGTTTCTCGGCAAAACGTGAGATCGCCAACGCTTTTCTGGTGACGGACGATGATATTATTGTGAACGATCCCGAAGGCGAAGTGCGACACGAAGTCGCGTAATGTATTGCGTGTAAACGCCACTCTATCCATTTGGAGTAACCCTACTGTGACCTGCACTGGTCAAAAGCCAGCGTTGGGAAGCTCACAGGACAATATGGGAAATCTGCCAGCCTAAAAGCAGACGTACCGTTAGGGTAAAGAATGCTATGTCGAATGTAATGTGAATCATCGTAAGGATCGTTACAGGGAATAGGTGAAATAAGGCTGATACACCTACACCAAAAGGTGTTGGAAGTGGCCGAGGGGCCTTTCTGTACCCCGAAGCAAATGGACACAAATCCTCCCGGTTCAAAGATGGCGGCTAAGGCATTCATGAATTATGCATTACGTGGAACGTGGAAAGCCCTATGCACTCCTTTAATAAAGGTATCGACCTCGCAAGAGGGAGAAACGGTGCAGAGGGTATGAGATGGAATAAAAAGCGAACGGTTCACTGCAACGGTGAGCACAGGGGTTCAAAATTTGCCCTAACCTGAAAGGGTGCTGACTTATTCCGGGTATTTCATGGCAAGATTGGAGGTATCCCTGTGAACGATAAGTATTCAACGACGGAAGGTAAAACTTCTGAGAAGCTGTCGGACGAAGCTATGTTGAGTGCCCAATGGAAAAACATTGACTGGCATAAGGCAGAGCGGGAAGTCAACAGGCTACAAATCAGGATTGTCAAGGCAACTCAGCAAAAAGACTACAACGCAGTAAAACGACTTCAGTATCTTCTGACACATTCCTTTTACGCCAAAGCACTGGCTGTTAAGCGTATCGTTACCAACGATGGGCGCAAGACTCCCGGTGTGGATGGTGCTCTCTGGAACACCCCGGCGAAGAAAATGAAAGCGGTACTATCGCTGACAGATAAAGGGTATCGTACACGTCCTCTCCGTAGAGTGTATATCGAAAAGAAGGACAAGAAGAAAAAGCGTCCATTGGGCATTCCTACAATGTATGACCGCGCAATGCAGGCTCTCTATGCTTTGGCACTGGAGCCGGTGGCGGAAACAACAGCAGATGGGAAATCCTTTGGTTTCCGAAAAGGAAGATGCGTACAGGATGCCTGCGAATATCTGTTCAATGCACTGTCGCGCAAGCACATTTCTCCGAAGTGGGTTTTGGAGGGTGACATCAAAGGTTGCTTCGACCATATCAGCCATGATTGGCTTCTGGCGAACATCCCCATGGACAAGAACATTTTGAAGCGGTTCTTAAAGGCGGGATTTATCTATCAGCGCGAACTCTTTCCTACCGAGGAAGGAACTCCGCAAGGTGGTATTATCTCCCCCATTCTGGCGAATATGACGCTGGATGGTATCGAGAAGAAGCTGGTCAAACGCTTTCACACGAACGCGCTCGGTAAGGTCGATTCAAGATTTAAGAATGCCCACAAAGTAAACTTCGTCCGCTATGCAGACGATTTTGTGGTCACAGCGGCAACACCTGAACTGGCTCTTGAAGCAAAGGAGCTGATTCGAGAGTTTCTCGCTGAACGCGGATTGGAACTTTCTGATGAAAAGACCGTCGTCACCAACATTGACGATGGTTTCGACTTCCTCGGCTGGAACTTCAGAAAGTATAACGAAAAGCTGATTATCAAGCCTTCCCAAAAGGCGGTCAAGGCTATCGTTTCCAATATCTCTGACACGATTCTCCGCAGAGGAAAAGCGTGGCAACAAGATGTTCTGATTATGAAGTTGAATGAACAAATTCGAGGTTGGACTAATTACCACCAGTCCGTATGCGCAAGTGATGCGTTCGCGCATCTGGACTATGTCCTGTACGAACTGCTGTGGCGATGGGCTAAAAGACGGCACCCAAAGAAGAACAAGTGGTGGATTTCCACGAGATACTGGCATCGTGTCGGTAATCGGAACTGGGTGTTCTCTACGGAAAACAAGGAGCTGATACGGGTGGACAGCACAGCCATTGTGCGACATACCAAGATAAAAGCTACTGCAAATCCGTTCCTCGATGAGGCGTATTTCCAAAAAAGGAAATTCGATAAAGGAATGCACCGGCTGACTGGAAAATTCAAGACGATTTGGAAAAAACAGAACGGGCTGTGCTACCACTGCGGAATGCCGATGGATGTAACGGAAGAAAGAGAAATCTTCTACCTTGCACCAAAGGCAAAGGCTGGCATGGAAGATGTTCGCAATATGCGCTACGTTCATTGCACCTGTCAGCGTATTTATGCTGAGAACCGCTTGAAAAAGTGATGAAATGCTTGAGCCGTATGACGGGAAACTGTCACGTACGGTTCTTAGGCGGGAAGGCGGTGGTAACACCGCTGACCCAGCCGATTACGCTCCGCTGGTGGAGCGTCTGCATGGGCAGGTCATCCACATCAGCCCTGCCAGCACCCAATATATCAACCCGATGGACATCAACAGCAACTACTCGGAAGAGGATAACCCTCTGGCTTTGAAAGCCGACTTTGTGCTGTCCCTGTGCGAACTGGTGGTGGGCGGCAAAGAGGGCTTGCAGCCGGTGGAAAAGACGGTCATTGACCGCTGCGTCCATGTGATCTATCGCAAGTATTTCGAGAATCCCACCCCGGAAAATATGCCGCTGTTGGAAGATCTGTACAACGCCCTGCTGACGCAAGACGAACCGGAAGCCCGCCATGTGGCGGCTGCGCTGGAAATCTACGTCAAGGGCAGTTTGAACATTTTTAACCACCACACCAACGTGGATATCAATAACCGCATTGTCTGTTTTGACATCAAGCAGCTTGGCAAGCAGTTGAAGAAACTCGGTATGCTTATCGTACAGGATGCCGTGTGGGGGCGCGTGACCGCCAACCGCAGTGCTGGAAAATCCACCCGGTACTATGCAGACGAGTTCCACCTTTTGCTGAAAGAGGAACAGACCGCCGCGTACAGTGCCGAGATTTGGAAGCGCTTCCGCAAATGGGGCGGCGTGCCCACAGGTGCCACCCAAAATGTGAAGGACCTTCTTTCTTCCCCGGAGATTGAGAACATTCTGGAAAACAGCGACTTCATCACGCTGCTGAATCAGGCATCCGGCGACCGCAAAATCCTTTCGGAACGGCTGAACCTCTCCGCAGACCAGCAGAAGTACATCGACAATTCGGAACCGGGCGAAGGACTGCTGATTTTTGAAAACGTGGTGCTTCCGTTTTCCAACCCCATCCCGAAAAACACACAGCTCTATAAGATCATGACCACCCGGCTCAGCGAGGTGGTGGAGCTATGAGCTTAACACATTTCAGCTTGTTTTCCGGCATCGGCGGCATCGACCTTGCCGCGGAAGCAGCGGGGTTTACCTCTGTCTGTCAATGCGAGTGGGCAGCCTTCCCCGCCGCTGTGCTGGCAAGCCACTGGCCGGAAGTGCCCCGATTTCAGGACATCACCACTGTAACAAAGGAGGCTTTCTTTGAAAAAACAGGACTTCGCACCGTCACCCTCATTTCAGGTGGCTTCCCGTGCCAGCCGTTCTCCACCGCAGGGCGGCAGCGCGGCTTCCACGATGAACGCTACCTGTGGCCCGAAATGCTGCGGGTCATCCGGGAATTGCAGCCCCGTTGGGTGCTTGGAGAAAATGTTGCTGGCTTCCTCCGTATGGGGCTCGACAAAACGCTCATTGACTTGGAGCAGGCAGGTTACGATGTTCGGGTTTTCGTATTACCTGCTGCTGCCGTTGGCGCGTGGCACGAACGGAAACGGGTATTCATCATCGGCTCCGCTGCTTCCCACACCCCTTGCCAGCGACACCGGGGATGTGGGC